>TARA_R110000764_G_scaffold12178_10_pt1 | contig 22404 bp, 16 predicted proteins | sample TARA_R110000764 | Tara Oceans TARA_R110000764 (sample SAMEA4398111) | marine metagenome | biome: Polar Biome; feature: [SRF] surface water layer (ENVO:00010504); material: water (ENVO:00002006), including particulate matter (ENVO:01000060) such as... | depth 5 m | reverse complement strand
GGAGTAAAGATTCCAACTATTATTTATGATGGAAACCATGAAGCTACGAAGAAGAATAAGACATTCTTCACACAGCTTAAACGAGTCTCAAGAGACATCAATCCATTAGTACATATTGTAGATATTTCTTATATAGACGAAGACCTTGGATATGGCATACTGCCCTATGCTGACCTTCACCGCAAAGATAGTATCGAGCAGTTTAACACAAGTCAGCCTCTATTTACTCATGTGCGTGGCGAGATACCTCCCCATGTTAAACCTGAAGTAGATTTAAGTAGGTTTGAGGATTTCCCTGTAGTTTTCTCAGGAGATCTACATTCTCATAGCAATAGTCAGTTAAACATAGTATACCCAGGTAGTCCAATGACTACGTCGTTTCACAGATCACTAGTAAAGACAGGTTATTTATTTATTAATGAGCAGGATTGGAGCTGGATATGGGAAGAGTTTAGTCTTCCACAGCTTATTAGAAAGACAGTATCAAATCCAGCAGACATGGTACCTACAGACTTCCACCATACTATCTATGAGATAGAAGGTGATATACAAGATCTAGCAGGTATCAAGAACTCTGACTTATTAGATAAAAAAGTAGTAGTACGAAAGTCAGAGGCCAGTCTTATAATAAGTAAAGATATGACTGTCTCAGAGGAGTTAGCAGAATACCTAACTTACATACTAGAGATTAGTGAAGATAAAATACCCGACATATTAGGAACTTATAATGATTACGCTTCAAAAGCTCAAATGGGATAACTGCTTTAGTTACGGTTCTAACAATGAGTTGGATTTAGATGATAACTCTGTCACTCAGATTATTGGCACCAACGGTATGGGTAAGTCTTCCATACCTTTGATCATCGAAGAAGCTCTTTACAATAAGAACTCAAAAGGTATCAAGAAGGCAGACATACCCAATAGATACATGAATAATGGGTACAACATATCTTTGACCTTTACTAAAGATAATAGTAATTACTCTATCACAGTAAATCGTAAAACAAATATAAAAGTAAAACTAGAGAAGAACGGTGAGGATATCAGTAGTCATACGGCTACAAATACTTACAAGACTATCCAAGAGATTATTGGGGTTGACTTTAAGACCTTCTCTCAGCTAGTATATCAAAACACAAATGCAAGTCTTCAGTTCCTTACTGCTACTGATGCCAATCGTAAGAAGTTTCTTATTGATCTTCTGCACCTTGAGCATTATGTTGAGCTATTCGATATATTTAAGGACGCTTCCAGAGAGGCAACACTTGAAAGTTCAGGTATATTTGCTCAGTTAGCAACAGTAGAAAAATGGTTGCAAGATAACAAATTAACCGATACCGACATACTACCCATGTTGGATTTAGATATTAATACATTAGAAGATGAAGAAGCTTTGCGTTCTTTAACGACAGAAGTTGCAAATATCTCTGATAAAAATAAAAAAATCCAACAAAATAATCAATATAAGACGATGCTAGCTGCTATTGATATTGCTAAGATACAAACTTCAGATGTTACGGAGCTAGAGTCTTATGATACGTTACAAGAAGAGTTGGGCTCTTGGCAAGCAGTCGCTGCGGGTGCTCAACGGACTCTTCGTAAATTAGAGTCAATTAAAGCAGAGTGCCCTACTTGCAAGCAACCTATTGATATCTCTGCTGAAGAGACCATGTTGGAAGAGGCTCTGACAAAGAAGAATGATGCAATGGCTGAAGCCTTCAAGCTAAAGCCGCGAATCACAGGAATAAAGGAACGTAATGAGGTATTTAGATCCAATGAAAAGTCTAAGCAAGATTGGGAAGATTTGTACCGATCTATTGATAATAGCCTACCAGCACAGCCTGTTGATCGTAGACAGCTTGATAGTAGCATTTCTATCGTTCAAGCTAGATTACAAGATGCAAAAGAAAGAATGGCAGAACTCTCGAAAGAGAATGAAAGAAGAACCAGAAGAAATACCCGAATCCAAGTAATCGAAGAGCAAACCGATGAGTTTGTTCGACAGAAAGTAGATTTTACAGCTAAACTTGCTATAGTACAGAAGCATGAAAATAACTTAGAAGTTCTCAAAAAGGCTTTTAGCACTAATGGTTTGTTAGCATATAAGATTGAAAACTTAGTAAAAGAGTTAGAAGAGCTTGCAAATACGTACTTAGCAGAGCTTTCCGATGGTCGTTTTACTCTTGAGTTCGTGGTATCAAATGATAAACTTAATGTACAAATTACTGACAATGGGAATATAGTAGATATTCTAGCATTATCTTCTGGCGAACTGGCTAGAGTTAATACGGCTACTCTGATTGCGATACGTAAGTTGATGAGTAGTATTTCTAAGTCAAGAATCAATGTACTATTTTTAGATGAAGTTATCAATGTTCTCGATGAAGCCGGACGTGAGAGAATGGTAGAGGTATTGCTTAGAGAAGACCTGAATACTTATATTGTATCCCATGGTTGGACTCATCCGCTACTAGAGAAGATTGAAGTCGTCAAGAACGGAAACGTGAGTGGATTAGAGAAATGAGCGCAGGACGGAGAAGAATGTGGTGGAGACATATCAAAGCCCAGGAAGAGGTAGGTGTGGAGATAGAGAGTAAGGTCGAAACCGACACAGACGACACAGAGGAAGAAGATGGTAGATTCAAGAGCGAAGGGAGCGAGAGGCGAGTACATAGTTCGTGATATGCTTCGAGATGCAACAGGATTGAAGTTCGAGAGAGTCCCCGCTTCGGGGGCTCTTGAGTACTTGAAAGGAGACTTATATGTCCCCAATCAAAGGAATCATTTTTGCATAGAAGTAAAGAACTATAAAGACTCCGCTCTAACAGACAGAATATTTACACAACCTAAGACGAATAATCTTATTAGGTGGTGGAAGAAAGTTGTAATACAGGCGGCAGGAGGCGATCAAAAGCCTATGCTATTTTTTAAATATGACCGCTCGAAAGTGTTCGTATGTACAGAACAAGAGCCAATAAATACTACGCAGTATTTATATATAGCGTTCTTAAATTGTTATGTACTACTAGCAGAAGAATGGTTGGAATCAGAAACAGTGGAGTGGATCGGTGGCTTTTAGTTTTAGTGAAGCAACAGCAGGCAATGCAAGAACGACCTTAGTAGTAGATGCCCTCAACTTAGCTTTCCGTTGGAAGCATCAAGGTAGGACAGACTTTAGAGATGATTACTTACAAACAGTACGCTCTCTAGCACAGTCTTACAAGTGTGGTAATATTATTATTACAGCAGACTTAGGGTCTTCTCGATATAGAAAGGCAATATTGCCAGAGTATAAACAAAATCGAAAAGACAAGTATGCAACACAGACAGATCAAGAGAAGCAAGCGTTTATAGACTTCTTTGATGAATATGAAAGCACCCTAGAGCTGCTAGCAGAGCATTATATAGTTTTACGATTTCAAAATGTAGAGGCAGATGATCTTGCTGCCCATCTTGTAAAGCGTAAGAAAGAGTATAATTTAGATAAAATGTGGCTTTTATCAAGTGACCGAGATTGGGATCTCTTGATACAAGAAGATGTAAGCAGATTCTCTTATGTTACTCGTAAAGAGGTAACAATAGATAATTGGGATGAGCACTATGAAGTAAGTCCAGAGGACTATATATCCTTCAAGTGTTTAGTAGGAGATAAAGGAGATAACGTCCCCGGTATTAATGGCATTGGCCCCAAGAGGGCAGCACAGCTAATTGAAGAATACGGAGATGCTCTAACGATATACAATAGTTTACCTATATCAGGTAAGTATAAATACATTCAAGAACTTAACGAGAATTCTCATAGAATCCTTATGAACTACGAGTTAATGGACTTAGTAACATATTGCGATGATGCAATCGGGCCGGCCAATTTGGTCGAACTTCAGGAGATAATGACAAATGCAACTTAATTATAAAAGAGACAGGTACTTATCAGAGTTTAGTATTAAAACTCTAGAAGATAGGTATCTAATAGAGGGCGAAACCTCCCCTCAAGATGCGTTTGCACGAGCAGCTAAAACCTTTGCTGACGATGAAGCACACGCACAGAGACTGTATGACTATGCTAGTAAGCTATGGTTTATGTTCTCTACACCTATCCTAACAAATGGTGGTACCAAACGCGGTATGCCTATTAGTTGTTTTTTGAACTATGCAGAAGATAGTCGTCAAGGTATTACAGGTCACTACACAGAGAATGCATTTCTTTCAAGTGTTGGTGGTGGTATTGGCGGTTGTTGGAATGATGTTAGATCCGTAGGCAGTAAAACCTCTGCGGGGTCAGAGAGTACCGGAGTAATTCCGTTTTTAAAAGTAGTCGATGCGGAGATGTTAGCATTCTCGCAAGGCGTAACAAGAAGAGGCAGTTATGCAGCATATTTGGACATTTCTCACCCAGAAGTTGAAGAGTTCCTTGATATACGTAAACCAACTGGGGGTGACGTTAATAGAAAATCTACTAATCTTCATCATGCTATCGTTATTCCTGATGAGTTCATGGAGCTGATTGAAGGAGCAACGAGAGAAGAAGGTTTCGATGATTCATGGGATCTAGTAGATCCACATAGTAAGCAAGTAGTAAAAACTGTATCAGCTAAGACTCTATGGGTAAAGTTGATTCAGAACCGTGTTGAGACGGGCGAACCGTACATTATGTTTAAAGATACAGTTCAGGCAGCTTTACCACAATTTCAGAAAGATTTAGGGCTACAGGTACACCACTCTAACTTATGTTCTGAGATCACACTTGCAACTACTACAGAGCGTACAGCAGTATGTTGTCTATCAAGTGTAAACTTGGAAGAGTATGATGAGTGGAAAGACAATGATCAATTTATTCCTGATCTAGTAAGAATGTTAGATAACGTACTTGACTTCTTTATTGAAAATGCTCCAGACGAGTTATACAGAGCGAAGCTAAGTGCAGAAAGAGAAAGAAGTATTGGCCTGGGTGCTATGGGTTTCCACGCTTTTCTTCAAAGACACAACATTCCATTTGAGAGTGTACTTGCAAAAGGCGCGAACAATAGAATGTTTACAAGAATTAAGTCGGAGGCAGTACGTGCAACAAGAGAACTTGCAGTTGAAAGAGGCGAATGCCCTGATGGCGTCGGCTCGGGTGTTCGTAACGCTCACCTTCTTGCTGTTGCCCCTAATGCTTCTAGTAGTATTATTTGCGGGAACACAAGTCCTAGCATTGAGCCTTATCGAGCTAATGCATTCACTCAGAAGACAAAGAGTGGTTCAAGCCTTCTTAAAAATGAGTATCTGGAGTTCGCTCTCGATGAGATTGACCAAAATACGGACGAAGTTTGGAAAAGCATCATAACAAGCAATGGTAGTTGTCAGCACCTTGACTTCTTAGATGATTACACTAAAGAAGTATTTAAGACGGCTGTTGAGATAGATCAGAGATGGGTTATTGAGTTTGCAGCAGATCGACAAAAGCATATTTGCCAAAGTCAATCCTTGAATGTATTCTTTCCTGGAAATGTATCAAAGCAGGAGCTACATGCTGTACATATGATGGCCTGGAAGCAAGGCGTAAAGACTATGTACTATCTTCGTAGTGAAGCATTAAAGCGTGCTGAGACAGTCTCTGATGAAGTATTAAGAGAGTACATGTTTGATAGTATTGATGAAAACGCTTGTTTAGCGTGTGAGGGTTAAGATGAAGGTATTAAAGTTTAGTGCAAGCTGGTGTCAGCCTTGTAAAATGTTAGCAAAAACTCTAGAAGGTATGGAAGTGCCTTATGAAATTACAGAGATAGATATTGATGACCAGCCTGAACAGGCTGGGAAGTATCAAGTGAGAGGAGTACCTACAATGGTACTTGTAGATGATAAAGGAGCCGTAGTTAGTCGGCTAGTTGGTCTGCAAACAGCAGTCAAGATAGGAGAGTGGTTAGGTGAGTGAGTTTAATTTATTACAAGAAAGAGAGTTTTACAAGCCGTTCAATTACCCGTGGGCATTTGAACACTATAAGGCGCAGCAGCAGATGCATTGGTTGCCAGACGAAGTTAGCTTGGCAGATGACTTAAAAGATTTTCGTGAGAACCTAAGTGAAGGCAACAAGCTACTGCTATCCAATATCTTTCGTTTCTTTACTCAAGCTGACGTAGATGTGTGTTGTGGGTACGCTAAACACTATTTACCTACTTTTAAGCAGCCCGAAGTACGAATGATGCTAGTGTCTTTTGCAGCTATGGAAGCAGTACACCAAGAAGCTTACTCCTTATTACTTGAAACATTAGGATATGGAGAAGGCGAGTATCAAGAGTTCATGAACCATAAAGCTATGATGGACAAACACGAGCATCTTAGTAGTTTTGGAATGGGAACTAAGATGGATATAGCTAAAACTATGGCTATCTATTCAGGATTTACAGAGGGAGTACAGTTGTTTAGTAGTTTTGCTATTCTACTGAATTTCCCGCGACATAACCTTATGAAGGGTATGGGCCAGATTGTAACTTGGTCTGTTCGAGATGAAAGTCTTCATGTTGAAGGTATGTCACAATTATTCCGTACTTTTATTCAAGAGAATCCAGAGTTATGGAATGATGACTTGAAGTATGAAATATACTGCGCAGCAGAACGCTCAGTTGAGCTAGAAGATGCGTTTATTGATCTATGTTTTGAGGGCGCAGATGTACCAGATCTAACTCCGGAGGAGGTGAAGGTATATATTCGCTATATCGCAGATCGTAGATTACTTGGTTTAGGGTTGAAGAAGATTTTTGGAAGTGATAAGAATCCTTTAGATTGGCTAGACTATATGTTGAATGGCGTTGAACACGCTAATTTCTTTGAAAACCGTGCCACCGAGTACTCAAAAGCGAGTACAACAGGTAATTGGCAAGATATATTTAAATAGGAACCTATAAAATGACAGATGCAACAGAAAACGAAGTACAAACACTCACATTTGATGATGTAGAGTATGCAGTAAACGACTTGAGTAATAAAGCTAAGTATATACTCTCTCAGATACAAGATCTCAATGGTCAGGCTTCACAGCACAGAGCTAAACTAGATCAAGCAGAGGTAGCTCTCCAAGGCTTTACTGGCATACTACGAGAAGAGTTGTTAGATAAAGGAGAAACTGATGGCGGAGATGACTGAAGAAGAACAACTAGCTGCGCTTCATGAGTGGGAAGATGAAGCAGTTGAGGGTTCTACGGAGCTCTCAGATCTTGCAATGCTCTATATTGAACAAATAAAAGAATTACAAGAACAGTTAGGTTTAGAGATATTAAAAGTACAAAAGCTAGAAATGGCGATTAAAGGTTTTAATATGTCTCTTCAAGAAGAAATGAAGTAAACGAGAAAGGGGGCTATTGCCCCCTTTTTTACGTCTTTAAAATGAGTTTACAAAGCAGCTATCCTAGCTTTAAAGGCAGCAAAGTCTGCACTTGCTGCTACTTCTGCTTTAAGAGTTGCTAGAGTAGTAATACTAGCTGGGGTCAAGTACTGATACGTTGTTATATCTGAAGAGCCAAGTGCAAACGTCTGTACATGATAAGGGCTAGTGTCCCCCATAGTCGCACCTGCTACACCTTCATTATATTTAACAAGGCGTCCCCAAGTTTGATTTGTAGTAGTAGAAGCAGAGTTTGAAAACGTAGCCGTGTGAGTATGACTATCGGCGCTTATAGAGTAGAACTGCAAAGTATCACTAGTAGTAGTAGTAGGCATAACAGCTTCATCTTGTCTCCACTGCGAGGTTACAACAATATCGCCTTCTACCTTAACTCCGTCTTGGCCCAAGAAAGTGCCTCCCATGTTTGCCTGAGCAGTGGGAGATACGAACGTATTTGTAATATTACCTGCTAAGTCCCAAACATGAACAACCCCTTTATGCGCAACACCCCCGACGTAGGAAACTTGATTGTAAGCAGTAGCTGCTATGTGAGTCTCACTCATACCCATAGAGCTATAGGAGCTGCCGCCAGAAACAGCCAGATAAGAGCTATCAGCGCCACCAGGGGCTGCAATCGTAGAAGTGACCTCACCGGTAGCAAGAGAGCGTACTACTATCTGAGCTGAAGCGCCTGGATTAATACTGTATGCAAAATGAGTGCTATTTAAAACAAGAGACGTGTTGAGTAAAGTCGATCCACTAGTTCCTGCAATATTCCACACCTCATTTCCAGCGATGTCATAGACTCTTATATTACCCTGCCCCAGGCCATCTTCTGCTTCGTGATGGGTAATCGCGGCATGTGTACTTGTAAGAGAGACTTCGCCACGACCAAGCAACGCAAGAGTATTTGCGGTTGAACCAGTTTTATTCCATAAAACACTTCCAGAAGATATGTCTACTAACATTAATCTGCCCGTATTACTATTCTCGTTTGGCATTGCTACAAGGCATTTACCATTTGCAACAGCAATATGTCTTATTTTACCTTGGTACTGTATACCTGCTAAGGTTATAGTTTTAATAAAAGACATATTAGACGAGTTATAAACATGTAATTTATCAATGCTCTCCCCTATAATAGTGTAGGTGCTGTCCAGTCCCCATCCATAAACTTGCGCATGAGAAACAACGGAAGACGGCGTCACGCTTGCTGTAGAGTAGACAGAGGTAGTAGTTGAGCCTGAAAGAAGCTTATCAGGATTTCCCCAGCTAGCATCAGTACCATCAGTAGTTAGAAACTTACCTGAGTTGTCTGTTTGAGCTGGAAGGCCTCCTGCTGCATTAGCTGCTGCAACAAAAGCAGTAGTAGCTAGCTGAGTAGTATTAGTACCAGTGGCTGCCGTAGGCGCTGCGGGGACACCAGTAAATGTTGGGTCTGCTAGAGGTGCTTTCGCCGCTAAAGACGAAGTAGTCGCACTAGAGTCTGCTTTTGCAGCAATAGAGTTAGTAACTGTAGTTGAGAAGTTAGCATCGTCTCCAAGTGCCGCAGCTAACTCATTCAAAGTATTAAGAGCAGCGGGAGAGCTATCAACCAAATTACTTACAGAAGTATCTACATAGGATGTAGTAGCAATAGTACTATCTGGCTGCAGGTAAGTATTAGTCGAAACAGTTCCGTTGTATATACGAATCTTTCCCGGATTGCCTGTTCCAAAGTTATCATGTGCGCCTGTTACAAATACACCGGGAGCAGCAGCAACAGCGTAACCCTCTTTGGCATAAGAGGATGTTCCCAATACAGAGTATAGCAGACTGCCATCTGTGAGGTCATACAAGTAAGCTGCTCCAGCGGCGCTAAAACCTCCCTCAGAAGAGTTCCATGCACCAACAGCCAGATAATCACCGGATACAGATATTGCTCTACCAAAAGTCGGCCCAGCCGCCGCATTGGTAATCTGATACAAAGGGGCAGAGGAAGGATCAGCTATCAAAGATGCTATACTGTGTACATGCACGATGCCATTGCTAGGCCATGTGTCACCGTTCCAGAAAGCAAGTGTGTCTCCGTGTGCATCCATAGCACTGCTGTCGGACAGACTAGATCCGTATCTCGCATTAGCGGCGGGCGTCAGAGGCGTTCTAGTGCACAGTAAGCTGCCATCAGTTACATCAAATATATAGACGATACCGGCATTCGACACTCCACCTGGATCTGCGAAAGCCGCTGACGCTATAATATGGCTGCTAGTCAGAGCTAGTCCATATTGCCCGAAGCCATCAGCAGTGTCGCCTCCATCGCTATTGGGGTTATTGATTGTGTAGAGCGATGCACCTGTCGTAACATTAAATACGCTAAGGACTACATCGGTACCGCCACCAACAACAGCATAGTTTCCAACAATGTTGACCTGATGGCCAAACTGTGAAAGAGAGCTGCTAAGCGTGTGAAGTAACACTCCGGTTTCTACATTATAGAGATAAGCTTTAGTCGCATTCCGAGCGCCAACAATAAGAGTAGTGCCGTCAAGATCTAGAGAACCCAGCCAAGTTTTGGGGACAACAATAGTTCTTATATAAGCGCCTGTACGTGCATTGTAAACGTCAATATCGTCCCCATCACCGTGGCCGGATACAACATAGTCTGCAGTAGCAGCAATAGTATGTCCAAGATAAGGTTTAGCAGCCGTTCCATCGTTTTGCGCTGTCAAAACAGGGCTTGCAGGCCAAGCTACAGCCGTAACGGGGTCTGTCAACTCAAGACCATCACCGATCGCATAACCTGCGCCAGCACTAACAGTAGCCCAGCTCGCAGCTGTGCCATTAGTAGTTAGAAACTTACCTGAGTTATCTGTTTGGGGAGGAAGGCTATCGCCTGTAACTGGAGGAGTATACGTAAATTCTCCCGAAGTATTATCATACGCAATACCTCCGTCACCAGAGGCTGCAGCTTCTGCACCTACAGAAAGACTATTAAGCTGAATACCGTTAACAGTAGTAACCGCATCCCATCGAGTCTTTGTAGAATTATATGTATAAGTGGTATTTCCACTTGTGAGAGTATCCCCGTTTGAGGGGCTACTTGGAAAATTGACGGCTGTCATAATGTCTCCTGTGCTTTAGATAGATTTATCTAAGGTTCTTGAAATTTTTAAAAAGTATACCTCAACCAGTATCAAAAGTCAAGGTATATTTTTCTTAGGTTTGGTTACCCTATTTAGGCTAAGAAGTAAGCCGAAATATCTTCTGCTGGAACCCACTACCATGTAATAGTACCGTCAGAAGTGAATTTGTAATAAGTATAGCCACCGGCCGAAGACGTAACACAGGTTCCTGTTGTTGTTGCTCCCGGTAGTGACTCGGTAGTACGAAGTATGACAACTCCCGTACCTCCAAGACCTCCAACACCTCCGCCACCTGACCTCGTACCGCCCGCGCCGCTACCGGTGTTTGGTGTGCCATCCGATTCAGTGCCGAGAATCCCCCAGCCACCGTTGCCGCCGCCGCCAACACCGCCTACATTTGTGGTCGTGCCGCTGGACTGCGAACCACCGCCGCCACCGCCGGCATAGTAGTTGCCGTCAAGCCATTGCTTGCCTGCACCACCGCTGCTGTTCGTGGCGTTAGAACCCGCGCCGCCAGCTCCACCGCCTCCACCGCCTCCTGGATTGCTGCCGGTGCCGCCTGAACTTACAAACCCGCCATTTCCGACTCCAGAAGCACCGGCGTAAGCTGAGCCTCCGCCTCCACCGCCCGAACCCCTCTGGGCTGGATTGCTGCTTGAGATAGGCACACCATACGTGCCGCCTCCTCCCCCTCCATAAGCGGTAATGGCGAGGCTTTGGGCTGCACAACTTAACGTGCTATGGCCCCCTGGGCCTCCAGTGCCGCTTGGGGAGGTCACCGGTGCTCGCAAAGAATCGTCCCCTTCTCCGTAAGAGCCCTTTGCACCACCAGATCCTATAGTAATATTGTATACGTTGCCCTCGACGACCGACTCCGCCTCTGCTGCTGTGTACTCACCTGCGCCACCGCCCGCGCCATGACGGTCGCCTCCACCTCCACCTCCACCTACAACAAGGTAGTCGAAGGCGGTAGCCGCGAATGCTAAACTAAACTGTGAAGCTGAAGTAGCCAGGTTCACACCGTCAGATGCTGTGAATATGAGCGTGAATGCGCCAATATCCTCCACGTCTGTAGAAGGCGTTATCGTGAATACATTATTCGATTGAGACACGGTCGCAGTAGACCCAAGAGAGCCTGCAGTAACCGCGTAGCTCCAAATAATTGGAAACCCTTCTGGGTCATTTGCGGCAAGAGTTACTACAGTTGGAGTTCCGTCCGTAGCCAAAGTATAAGCGGCATCCCCTACTGTAGTGATTGTTGGATTTGTATTTACGGGGTCGAGAAAGTACCAGCCTGTCCCCGTCCATTTATAAAGCTTGTTGGTATCTAACACTTTCACAAGCGTATCATCTTCTACACCAACTAAAGGTAGCGCAGATAAAGTTGCATATGTAATTAGGCCCGAAGACTCTACGCCCTCTAATATTCTAGCTCTATTCCATACGCCCTTTGTACTATTATAAGTAAAGGTGGAGCTCCCTTGAGTAATTATAGCCCCGTCTGCGGGGCTGTCTGTAAAGTTTATTGGCATTTTAAAGCTCCCCTTGGTATGCGCTGGACAAAGATTGAGTGGGCGGTGTAAAATTAGCGGTATACTTTGCTACATTCATAATCTGGAAGTCTTCAATATATGCCTCGAATATCCCACCAAGTGGATTAATGCTAGGATTGAACGTCCATGTAGTTGTATTACTTATTTCAGTATACTGATAATTAGTACTTGTATGGTTTGCTACATTCTGACTAACACCATTATGGTAGAGTTTAATTTTTCCATTATGTCTCACTAGAGCATAGTGTTGCCATGCATCTGCAACTGCAGCCTTGTCTAAGGCGATGCGCCATGTATTTGCGCTACCACTACCTGTACCAAATCCTAGTCTGCTTGCATACCCTCCATCGCCGAAGGTAATACCTGGACCACTACCTAAAAGAACTAAGTAATTACCGTACCATTGAGCATAATTTGAGCGGGAATCGGAGTCAAGATAGTGCCACATCTCCACTGTAAAGTCTCCGGATAGTGATACTTGTGGCCCAGAGATAACCGCGTCATTTGCACCTGCTGTAATGGATGCTGTGGAATATTTTGTTTGGGTGGTTGATGCCTCAAAAGAAGAGGTAGTGTCAGTTATAGTCGCATCCGCCTTTTGATCATAGATATCTGGAGTTTGATCAGTTCTTGCACCAAGCAGCAATAATACGTTATCCCAAAGAGCGTGTATGAATGTTAAACTAAACTGTGAAGCTGAAGTAGCCAGATTTACACCGTCAGAAGCTGTGAAAGTGATTGTAAACTCTCCTCCGTTCGCTGAATCTGTAGAAGGTGTGATTGTAAATACATTATTATTTTGTGACACTGTAGCTGTAGAGCCAAGAGACCCCGTTGTGACTGCGTAACTCCAAATAATTGGAAACCCTTCTGGGTCGTTTGCTACAAGAGTTATTTCAGTTGCAGTACCATCAAGGGCAAGGCTGTAAGTAGCATCTCCGCCAGTAGTGATTGTTGGATTTGTATTTACGGGGTCGAGAAAGTACCAGCCTGACCCCGTCCACTTGTAAAGCTTGTTGGTATCTAACACTTTCGCAAGCGTACCCTCTTCTACGTCTGCTAAGGGCATGGCAGATAGAGTTGCATACTCAGAGACACGACTAGACCCTGATATCGATCTATCCCAGACGCCATAAGTATTATTATACGTAAAAGTAGTGCTTCCTTGAGTAATTGTAGCCCCATTTGCGGGGCTGTCTGTAAAGTTTATTGCCATGATTTTATCCCTCTAAAAGAGCTGTGGGTGGTGTGAAGTTTGAGGTGTATCGAGCCAAACCTTTTGTGACTCTTACGTCTTGAACATACCCGCTTAAAGGATTAGTGGTAACTAGAGATCCTGCATTATAATGTGTCCCGAATACAAAAGGAGCAGGTGACCCATAGTTGTTTGAGTCCGTGTAAGTACTTCCGCTTTGTGTGCCGTCAATGAACAATTTTGTTGAACCACTAGCACGACTGAGCGCAACGTGATACCATGTGCCTGAACTCAAGGCTGAACTGCTAATTCTTTCACCACTTGCGGTATAGTATCTTAGCGTCGAGTCGGTGCCCAAGAGGTAGAGATGCGGATTCGTACTTGATGCCGAGGTTAAACTACTCACCACAGTTTGAGTTATCCCTGTTGAATTAAAATATACCCAAAACTCTATAGTAAAATCAAGAGTACCATACCCATAAGCTGTACTAGAAGAAGATGCTACCAAATAATCGCCAACACCATCAAATGCAATAGTACTTGTACTAAATAGCTGCTGGGTATTAGACCCCGACGCATCACCTACTAAAGTTATATTAGATCCTTGAGCCTTATCAATAATACTTGGATTTGGGTTTAGTAAGAACACAGTATTTGCGTCCGCAGTATGGGGCGCAGTTGGTACACTAAAGCCGCTTGAATATCTAGCAATATCACTGATTCTAAGGTCCGAGATATACCCATTCATATAGTTAGCGCCACTGTAAAAAGCCTCGCCTATAGTGAAATTATTAGTTACACTGGTAGTATGGTTTCCCGGTGTGTCTTGTGCTCTCTGTACCCCGTTTACAAATATCCTTCTTGTCGTTCCATCATATGTACCAGCTACATGGTACCAAACATTAGGCCGCACCCCTATATCATTTGTCTCTAGGTTCGCTGCGTACCAGATATGGGAAAATCCATTACCAGCATCATTTAGCCTAAGACTTGTAGCCTGGCTGGTGCCTTGAGCACCCCAGTTTGCTATGGTACCTCTAGCGGTAGAGGTAGCGTATACCCAAGCCTCGATTGTATAAGCTTCTCCCCCAGTAGGTAGATCTACAGTGGTAGACCTAATATTATCATTTCCACCAAAAGAACCAGAAGAACCATGTGCAATTTCTGTGTATCCTCCAGAGCTGTCATAAGGAGTTATTGGTTCCATAGAGACACCTGCTTGAACTGCAAGACCCAAGTTACCGGCTCCAGAGTCTGTAAGTTTATTGCCTTGACAAGTGAGGAGTGAAGTTGTATACCCTGTACCACTGACATTAGTTAATTTCTCCGTTGGAACATCAAAGGAACCAGAGCCCGAAACATCTCTAAAGGCACTACCCTTGATTATTCGAATGTCTCGCATGTATCCATGATAAGAAGAGTTTGTGTCGCCGTTTCTTCCAATACTCAAGGCATTAGTGGCAGAAGAGTTAATGTTACTGCTCGTAGTAGCAGTGTCTTCTCTAGTACCATTTATGTACAGAGAGAGAGTTGTACCATTTCGAGTTACGCACACATGCTGCCAGTCTCCCCCAAAATCTATGCTGGTCGTGCTTGTTAGTACCGCGTTATTCCCACTTATAGCAACCGCCGCAAAAGAGTATTTTGTACCGCTACCGTGGCCTGCATCGTCGTGACCGCATAAAAGTGCCCAGCTATCGTTAGTGCTCCAATTAGCAGCGCCACCGTTAAAAATTCGAGGGTAAGGGTCTATTTTACTAGTAGGCTTAACCCAAGCTTCTATGCAGAAGTCTGAGCCTTGAATACCTAAATGACTCGACGCCGCTATGGTTATCCCAGCGTCATTATTTCCGAAATGAGCGCTGTAGCCTTGATCCCTATATGGGCTGAACGTTCCGGCTACTGTTCCAGAGTTTGTGATAGTGTTACCTTCGGAAGAAGAATCTACGAAAGTTGAGTTTGTTCCTGTTGAGGCAGCCTGAAGCGATAACGAGGTATATCGAGAATTGTGTACAACAAAAGCTAAACTAAACTGGGAAGCTGAAGTAGCAAGATTTACACCATCAGAAGCCGTGAAAGTGATTGTAAAATCTCCGCCATTCGCTGAGTCTGTAGAAGGTGTTATTGTGAATACATTATTATTTTGAGATACAGAGGCGGTAGACCCGATAGACCCCGCAGTAACTGCGTAGTTCCAAGCAATTGGAAGCCCTTCGGGGTCGTTTGCTACAAGAGTTATTTCAGTTGCAGTACCATCGGAGGCTAGAGCATAGGAAGCTGCTCCACCTGTAGTGATTTCTGGGTTAGTATTAATTAAAGCGATGTTGAACCATCCTGTACCATTCCAAATGTAAAGTCGATTGGTACCGGAAACGTACGCTTGAGTCCCTGCGAGATTATCAGATAAAGGTAGATCCCCTATAGTGCTATAGACGGTGGTTGCGCTTCCTGCACTACCACCTTTTAAATCAGAGTATGTTGACATTTTTATTCCTTATACGCTAGTTAGTAACCAGCCGTTGCTTGCATTATAGTATACGAGTTCAAACGCGGCTCTATCTTTAGCTACCGTCATGTTTTCGCTGATCCCTTGAATTTTGTGCCCATTTCGTGCAATTGTAATATTATTTGTTGAGGCTTGTCCAGTACCGTCAATGATACCAACTTTATCTCCAAGCACTGCTGAAGAAGGCAATGTAACGGTTAGCGCCGTTGAAGTGTCTAAAATATATGTAGACCCCGCAGCTGCTGTTGCAGAGCTTGTGGCTTCCTCGAAAGTAATACCGCCGCCTCCCGTAGAAGTAGATACATCCACCCACTGAGAGCTGGAGCCGTCGTTATAATACACATAAAGAATAAGCGTTGTAGAATCTACCCACATATTTCCTTCAGTGGGTGGCACAGGTGCTGTGTCGCTAACGGTAATGATAGGACCCGTGGCTGATATATTTACCCACTGAGTACTTGAGCCATCATTATAATATATGTAAACATTCAGATTAGCCGAATTCATCCACAAGTCGCCCTCACTTGGAGAGCTTGGGGCAGTATCAGAAACAACAACACTAGCACCGCCTCCACCAGAAGCAGCACCTGGAATAAACTTAGAGTTAGCATTATCCCAAACCAGGGTTTGCCCTGCGGTAGGAGCTGCAGTGGTAATATCAACATCGGTTAACTCGTCTATAGAGGAAACATTTGCACCAGAAGCACCAGCAGGTCCTGTTGGACCTTGTGCGCCCGTAGTACCTGTTTCTCCTTGAATGCCCGAAGCGCCAGATAAATCAGTAATGTAGGAGTAGCCAGATCCATTCCATAAGTAGAGCTTGCCTGTATCTACATCCTCTACACTTCCTGTATCAATTAATGCAAACTCTCCTGCGCTTATACTGGTTGGCGAAGTGTCCGAGGTTAGGTTTGCTACCGAAGTATAAGTTTTGGCAATAGTAAAGCCCAAACCTGTAGCACCTTGTGTACCTTGAAGGCCCTGTGTGCCTTGAATACCTTGAGCACCCGTGGAGCCATTAGTACCTGCAGGGCCTGTAGCACCTGTTCTATTTAAAACTACCCATTGAGCACTACTACCATCATTGTAGTATGTATAAGTATCTAGGCTAGAAGAGTCAAACCACATTTGTCCTTGAGTAGGGTTGCTCGGCGCATTCTCAGATATAGACACCGAAGCATCAGCACCATCAGCACCATCAGCACCAGCAGGACCAGCAGCACCATTAGTACCATTAGTACCATTAGTACCGTCAGTACCATTTGAACCTGCGGGGCCGGTAGCACCTGTGGGGCCTGTAGGACCCGTAGCACCTGCAGGGCCTGTAGCACCTGCGGTACCTTGTACGCCGGGATCACCTTGTAGACCTGTCGGGCCTTGTGGGCCTTGCGCACCATCAGCACCAGCAGGACCAGTAGAGCCATTAGACCCTGAAGGGCCAGTAGGCCCAGTAGCTCCCGTAGGGCCCTCAGCACCTGCGGGACCTGTAGCTCCCGTAGGCCCCGTAGAGCCTGTAAGCCCTGTGTCACCTTGTAGACCTTGAGTACCTTGCAGACCTTGAATACCTTGAATACCTTGAGGTCCTTGTGCACCATCAGCACCTGCAACGCCTTGAGCGCCCTCCTGGTTCATAGATACCCACTGAGCACCATCAATATCTATATAGTAAGTAAACGTTTTTAATACGGAAGGGTCAAACCACATATCGCCATCTGAAGGACTAGAAGGGGCTGTCTCTGAGATTGTAAGAGAGGCATCTTGGCCTTCCGGACCAGCAGGACCGGTAGCACCAGTATCTCCATTCGCGCCTTGTATACCTTGTATTCCTTGAGGGCCTGTAGGGCCTGTAGCTCCATTTGCCCCATTGTTGCCTTGTACGCCTTGAGGCCCTTGTGAGCCTGTTTCGCCTTGTATACCTTGTATACCTGCCGAACCTGATAAATCTATTACGAAAGAGTAAGAACTACCGTTCCATAGATATAACCTACCATTCTGTGCGTCTTCAACATTATCTGTGCTGACTAAAGCAAACTCTCCACTAACTATATCGGTAGGTGAGGTATCTGCAAGAAGATCTGCTTCAGCTGTATAAGTTTTTGCTATGTTAAACCCTAGACCCGTAGCACCTACGTCTCCATCTACACCTTGTGTACCTTGTGTGCCTTGCTGACCCTGAGGCCCCGTAGAGCCCGTAGGTCCAGTAGGTCCTTGATCTCCTGTAATTCCCTGAGTACCTTGAGGGCCTGTGGGACCAATCGCTCCCTGGATACCTTGTATACCTTGTATGCCTTGTATGCCTTGTAGGCCTGTAGCACCTGTAGAGCCAGATAAATCAGCTACGAAAGAGTAGGCAGTTCCGTCCCATACATATAGTTTTGCGTTTTCCGCATCTTCTACGCTACCCGTATCAATTATTGCGAATTCACTGACGAGTATGTCAGTAGGCTCGGTATCTGCAAGCAGCTCAGCTTCGGAAGCGTAAGTTTTCGCTATATTAAAAGCTAGTCCAGTTACTCCCTGGATACCTTGTATACCTTGTATGCCTTGTATGCCTTGTATGCCTTGAGGACCTCTTACGTTTCCAGAATTTAAAGTAGTACCATCATTAAGAATAACTACTAAATTATCTCCCACCACGGTGGCCGAGGATACACCGGCAAGTCCATCTCCCTGAGGGCCTACTATACCTTGTATACCTTGTATACCTTGTATGCCTTGTGGGCCTATGTTCGAGTAAACAAGACCACTCCAACCAGTTACACCGTCACCGATTTTTAAATAGTCGGTATCGAGTTCGTAACCTAGCTCTCCGTCTGCTAAAACCGGATCTGCAGACGTCCAGTTAGCTGCACTGTCTCTTCTTATTTGAATTTGTACTGCCATGTTATGCTCCCCCTCCGTTAAGGGCTATTGTAGAAGTATTCCTAACTGTTGTTGCTGTTCCACCATCTATATTTAAACCACCTCCGTTTGCAAGAACAAAAGCTGTTGTTGCTACTTGGTTAGTATTTGTAGTAGGAGCTGCGGTAGGAGCTGTAGGTATACCTGTAAAATTTGGACTATCTAAAGAGGATAGAGAGCCTATCTCGTTATCCACATATTCTATTGTTGCTTTTGTAGCGAGTGCAGTAGTTACCGTGCCGGCAAAATTACTGTCATCCCCTAGCGCTTCCGCTAGTTCGTTTAATGTATCTAAAGCTCCTGGCGCATCGCCTACAATAGCACTTATTGCAGTATTAACAAAAGCTGTCGTTGCTATTTGAGTAGAACTGTCGCTCTGAGAAGCAGTTGGTGCAGTTGGTACCCCCGTTAAGGGAGCATTGTTAAAACTAATTGGAGTAAATGTAAATGTGCCATTGCTGTTATCATAAGCTAAGCCACTACTTGAAGAAGGAGAGGCCGTAGTTACGGATAGATCACTATACTTTATCTTACCTACAGAAAGTGCGTAGATGTCGAGGGTCGAGGTAGAGTATACAAAGAGCGTCGAGCTGTCTACAGCCACACCTATCTTCGAGGTACCAGGAGACCCGATGGGGGTCAAAGTATTGTTAGGGCTGATATAGTATTCTATACCTGCCTCGAGACCCGTGAAGCCCGAAGCTTTTCCGGATATTATAATCTCTGCTTCTTCTCCAGCAGTATAACTACCTGTAGATACACCTATAAACTTAGTTGTATCTATAGGGTTTGATACGCTAATAGTTCCTTCGACACCTAAAACTACAGGATTACCGAGTTCCATATCGGTAGAAGCAATGAAAGATAAAGAAATAGGTATATCATGGGAGGTCTTACTAAATGCAGTATCTAAGGCGGTAGAAGCTAAGTTCGCGGGAATAATACTAGCAGCATCTCCGATTGCGGAATTCAGGGGAAGTACTATACCTCCTACGTCCGAGCCAGAAATATCTGCTTCCCCGATAGTAACAGTATTTGCACTAAAATATCCGTGATCTGCATGTATAGAAGCGATACGTCTGTCAGGGGATCCGATACTTATACCAAGATCTACTTTTGGTATAAGATCTTGGTTTAAGAACCCAAACTCTCTTTGTATCCATTGTGTAGTAGCAAAAAGACCCGTATTATTGCTAATCGGGGCCATAGTGCCTTCAACAGGACCCGTAAACGTAGCTCCCGCCAAGAGAGCTACGTCATTGGTCAGAGTAGAAGAAACGTTGACTATATCAGAATTTAAGCCCGTGAAGTTGCTATCCACTTCATTATTAGTAAGCGGAGAACCTTTACCTGCACGAGTTATAATAATAGCCATAAGTTTACCCTATTAGATAGTAGCGTCGGCCAATGCAACTGACCAAGTAATTTGAAGGCTATCCTGAGGAGCCTTGTTTACAACATCAAACTTAGTTCGACATAACATAGTTTGCGTTTCTGAGAGAGGTTGTCCGTCAGACGCACCGCCGACTTTACTGAATACGTTGCCTGGGCCATTAAAAATACCTGCTTCGGTAACAGGAACAACATCAGTAGTACCACCAGGATTAAACTCTTGAAATACTGCAACAAAAACGATTCTATCTCCAATCTTCTTTGTTCCGGCGGCTCCTGCAGCATCTGTAGCGCCGAAAAGAACGCCTTCAGAGGCAGTACCCGAGTCTTGAAGAAGCTGATTACTAACAGAGTTGTAGGTACCTTGAAAAATTTTATCCAGCTCACTGTATACTGGAGAAGCCCCGCCTGGGTCAGTTCGATCCTTACCCATATCAATACGAAAAGCTTCGTTTGATCCTGCTACACCCGTGGTAGACTCGGTATAGAGAGTATTTAAGTTAGTGTATGCAGTACTGGGAGCTGCCCCAACTGCGGGAGCCGAAGGATTGACATTGGTACCTGTACCAATTGCCATAAAGCGCATCATATTTGGCAGAACATTATCATGAGCATCAGGACCGCTTTCCGTTCCTGCATCCATCATTCTCCCTACGATATGAGCGAGGCCCTGAGCAGTTACCATGTTTCTAATAGTCTTGTGCTTCTTTACTTTATTATCTGGTCCCTTAAGGACGATATTTACGGTTCCTTTTACTTTTAAATCATCAATTTGCATAATTAATCTCCTTAAGATGTAATTGCGTGGCCGACGTAGTCTTCTGCAAAATATGAGTTAGCATAATTTTGCCTAAATATAGAAACAGTACTGTCGGCAGATACTGAGTCTGTTGTGAAATCTCTGTGGTAATCCGCTATGCGGTCAAAATGTGTTGCTGTACTTAGTAGTTCTGGGTCTTTATAAGTTAGAACTTCATAAGGGCGGCCTATGGCATTATGAAATGTTAATAATTCATACCCAGGGCCAAACCTTTTCATAGCAGTATGTGTACTATTATCGCTAACAGAATAGGCCGATTTAGTTAGTCGTGACCTATTTTCATAGCTATGTGAAGCTGTATGCGTGGAAAGAAAATACGATCCCTTAATTAAGTACTTTTTAACTAACTCAAGTGCTCCTGCTAAGCCAATAATACTAGGATTTTCTGTAACCTCCCCGTTAGGGTCCAAAAGGTATACTACATTTCCTTCTTCGTCGAGCTCGTATTGCGTAGATAGAGGGCTTACTTCAGTACTCTCTACATTCTTCTCTATAAACTTCTTGACCAGTGCTGCATCTGTACTTGAAGAAGCCTTATTGTAGACAGAGTAGTTTTCATGAGAAGTAGTAGAAGTCTCGAAACCCTGGTCGAAAGGACTCTTTATAACATACTTTTTAATTAGATGTTCTATATTCGCTACATCAAAGCTCTTTTTATAGAATTTCTTTATTATGTAGCCATTATCTAGTCCTAATACGCTTTTCTCAAGAGTAGAGTAGTTTACCCCATGAAGGACTGTGCGAGTATTATAGCTATTAGTAAGAGGAAGCCTAGCACCTAGTGCGATACCTATACCCCTCCAATTTACTACATTTCTACCTGCCATAATACCGGCTCTGGTAGTACCCCTGTACACACTTGCAGTTCTTGGCCTCGCTTTCATAACGGGAACAAGAACATTGTTTGCATTTGGCTGCATTACGGTGTAAAAAGTAGTATTATTTCTAATGATCTTAACATCTGTTTGTTCATCAAACTGTGTTGGATTGTCATTGAATGCACCAGGCTGGCCCCTATTATATGGGTCACTGGAGATTTTAAATAATACCCAGTCAGATCCTACTGAAGTAATATAACCTGAATAAGTAGGCTGCGTACTAGAAGGATCATTATAGAACTGAATTATATCCCCGCTACGAAGGGAGAACCTGCCTCCTGCGGCTCCCGCACTATAAGGGCCCCGTATTCCGGTAACATCAGATAAAAAAGCCCTATTGTACCTACCCTGTCCATTTATACCGGAGGTTGTGTATGTTTGTCCTAATGGCTGCGTTAAACGTATATTTCGTAGCTCTAAGGGTTGATCATCTTGCTGAAACTCTATATTAACATACTTTTTAAGTAAATGAGAGTACTTAACTATATCTTTTCTGTAAAATGCATTAGTTGCCAAAGCTTTAGAGGTAGCGGGGACTGTAGAAAATTTCCCTAACATAGGGGTCTTCGTAGTTGCCGTAGAGGTTTGTGTAGAACTAAGCCGAGGGGCTTTAGTAACAAACTTCTTTATAAGCTCAATTGACTTTAGTAATTCTTTGTTATGTACTGCGTAA
>TARA_R110000764_G_scaffold36200_2_pt1 | contig 22470 bp, 28 predicted proteins | sample TARA_R110000764 | Tara Oceans TARA_R110000764 (sample SAMEA4398111) | marine metagenome | biome: Polar Biome; feature: [SRF] surface water layer (ENVO:00010504); material: water (ENVO:00002006), including particulate matter (ENVO:01000060) such as... | depth 5 m | reverse complement strand
CCCCGCCGATATTAATATATTACCCTCCATAATTTATCCTTTACTTATAAACTCCCGTTTCGTTCGTCATTAATGTGATAAAGTCCGAGGGCGTTATTTTTTCGTCAGCATCATCTACGACAATACCGCTATCAAGTTCGTTTATTGTTATGAAAATTCTATTACCGTTTAAAGTATTTACAATTTCGTACCTATCTATTACCCAACTATAATTACCTCCGTCGTCATATATCGACCCGAAAGGTTGGAAATAGCTATTTGCTTTTGTTACGTACGTCTCACTAGATAGTAGTTGGTTTTGTACTGTTATATGTAAATAATTGTTTACGTCTACTATTATAATTTTTTTACTTGGTGGTGGCATTTTTTTTATTTTAAATATTAATTAATAATTTGTTTTTTTATTTTTTTGTCTAAGACCTACCGTACACGTTAAAACTCCCTTTCTTTGGAATTGGTCGAGGTAATCTATTTCGGGAGAGTCTTGAACTATTACGGGTATATCCTGAATTTTATACGAGTTATTAAAAGCGTTATAGTCTGATATAAACATATCGTTTTCACTTAATAAATATAAGTCAGACAAACGAGTAAGCATATTCTCAGTATAAGGGTCCGTCTTTATTTCGTAAGTATCTAAGTTTTCACGTACTACCGTTCTAACTACTCTATTTTGATAAATTAAATTATCTAGCTCCATATTTGGTTGGCGGTTTCCTATAAACCCGTTAAACCTTACCGAGTCCTCAACCATTGAGCCCGTGAAATTTATACCCTCTATATGTTGTTTTAAATTTAATATTACCCTTATTCTAGCCGTAGTAAGCGCCCTAGTAATGGAATAAGTTTGTAAGTCATATATACCCCAAGTTAAATTACCCGTTATACCCCCAATCGTATAGGCTATTTCTATCTTATAGCAACCCTCTCCGTCTGAGGCTAGTACGTCTCTCCATTTAATAGTACGATAGATAGCGTTTGGCTCGTTTACAAAGTTTTGTATAGTTATAGGGTAGGTCGTAGCCGTTCCCTCCTTTGTAAGCAATATAGTAGCCGAGTCGCTAGGGTCCGAAAGTTTAACCCAAGCCGAGTTAATATCGTTTTTCCACGTGTCCTCAGAGGTCGGGTCGGCTAGTACTAGTTGAGTCTCACAACACTTAAAAAAGCCTCTATCGTCTTCTTGGAATACTACGGGTAATTGAATACTAAAATATTCTTTCTCTATACGTTCCTGATATGGTACGCACCCGCAAGCACCTTTTTCGGCGGTTACTGAGGTCCAAATTAGCGAGTCGATAATAGTAAACACCTCGTCAGGGTAGACGCAAGGATTTCTAAATATTTGGTCGTTTGGTTTTTTAGTCTCTATCGTTGTAGCATTACCTACCCCCGTAGTTATTACCCAAGCCCCCTCTATTGATAAGGGTACACTAGTTAGATATAAGTTATACCAAAGGTAATACGTAAGCCCGTTAAACATAAAAGGGTACACGGGTCTATTATTATAAAATGTACTTTGTAGTGAGTCTATTGAAAATGCGGGGCTTACTGTTGATAGTATAGTAATTAAAACACAGTCGCAAGTTGTAACGCACGGGTAAGTATTTATCGTAGATATATAGGGGTTAGCTATGTATTCTATCGGCGTGGCACTATTATAAGTTTCGGGGTTTGTAGTATCTACGGACCACGTAGCTATCGTAGTGGCTAAGTCTCCAACTCCTAAACTTAAAACCCACTCTAGACCCGTGGCGTCCCACCAAAAATAAAAAGTTACTCCATTATCTACAAAGTAATGTACACAACGACCATTATAAGGGTCGTCCTGACCCTCTAACTGTACTAAGATTAGACTCCCGTCAGACCTTTCTACAAACATTTCTAAGCAAAAACAAAGAGGCATATTTTTATATTATTTTTTAATTTTACGAAATTACGGTTTTTATTTTAAAGTCTATCACAATTTTCCTTTATTTTAGCGGTTATTTTTACACCGTTAGACAAATCTATTTTACTACTATCAAAATAACACGTCATAATAACCTCGGTACTAGATACGAAATTTAATAAAACATAAAGCCCCGTTATAGGTGTTAGAGGGTTTGAAGTGTCGTTATCAAAAGGTACAATCGTAGATACTAACCACCTACGAGACGACTCTTTCGGTTCTATTGTTATCATACCCCAAACATTCGCTTGTTGCCAAGTGCCCGACTGTATTATATGGGTGCTTTCTATTATCATTAGCTCCCCGCTTGGTATTATATTTATATACGAATTATCTACCGTCCTAATCATTTTTATACTAGAAGATATATCGTTATCATTATTATAAGGGTTGTCTATTATTTGGTTAGTGTGCGTATATGCTAGTCCGTCCTTTATTAGACTTAATTTTAATCTTAATTGCCAATCTACCATATTATCGTATTGCTCCCAATTTTTGTCCTGAGTTGGGTAAAAGTCTGAACTTGCGTTTAATTGAGTTAACCAATAACGCCAATTTAAGACGAAAGGGTAATAAATAGATACTCCGTAATCACTAGGGAATAAGTCGGCGGTAGGCTCTAATTTTAAAATAGCGTTATGTTTTACGGAGGTAGTCGGTAAAATAGATACTATTCCTTGGGTCTCGTTTAATTGTATTTGCCCAACTCCCGAAACGGGTAAACCCGCAAGCGAAAAATTTGTCTCTTGTAAGGTAAAACTATCGTTAGTTAAAGAGTTAAAAGCCTCTATTTTAGCGTTAAAATTTGTATAATTACCATTGTAGTTTAATCTAAATTGCCCGTAAAATGCTATATCGTCCTCGGTGTCCGCTGAGTCTCCTAGTTTGTCGCCTACTATGTCCGTTACATTTTGACTATGGTCTAAAAACCCATAATTTGAAACCATAGGCAAAGGACCGCCAACGGGAGGGGCGCAAGTTAATTGGTCGGCAAAAGCTAATAGATTAGAGTTTCCGCACTTTACCCATAAATAAAAAAGTCGGTCGCCCGCACTAGCTGACGACATAAAAGTATTAAAGGCTAAATTTGGTATAAAATTAAATTCTATTGTCGTAATAGTTCCGACCGTACTAACGTTAGTAACTTGTATATTATACCCCGCTCCTGATAAATTTTGCGCCGATATATAATTGTTAACCGCCAAGGGTCTAGTAGGTACAATCATTGTGCTAACTATTTGCGACTGTGGTACATTTCTGTAATAGGCGTCGTCGGTACTAATATAACACCCCCCTATACCTAAGTCAGTTATAGGACCGTCCACTTGTATAGTATGGCTAGTAGTTTGGCAATAGTCTAGCTCTCCTAGACCTTGTACTAAGCTAGAATTTAAAACGGAGGTATTGTGTGCCTCGTTAAACCAACCCGTATTAGCGTCGTCGTCTAGTATAAACTCGGTCCTATCGTAAGGCTCCCCCGATATACTAGCCCAAAGTCCCTTAACGTATAATTTTAAACAAGTTGCAAAATTAAACCAAGCCTCGTCGTATGCGCCCGAGTTTATAACCTCCATAGTAATAGTGTGCTCGTTCCAACCGTTCGAGGTGTCGGCGTTTCTTGTAAGTTTTACGCTTTCTATAAATTGCCCCGACTGATTGCCAACCGCTACCCCCGTTAGTATTTGCCCGACTGTCATAGTTTTAACCCCCGTAAAAGAGTAGGTACTAACCTCTCCGTCTATTAAACTAAATTGGTTACCTTGTACCGTGTTTAAGGCGTGGTTTACTAATATATCCATATCGTCCCTAGTTCTAGGCGTGGTACCACCGCCTGAGTTTATAGCTATAAATACTATAAATTCTCCCGAGGCTATATCGTACCAACTAGGCATAGTACTAAATTCACAATTTAAGTCATCTACATAGGTTACGTTTGTATTCCAATTTGAAATAATAACCCCCGCACTACTATAAAGCGTTGCGCTACATATATCTCCAATCCTAAAACCCTCCTCTATCCACGATATAGTAGGGCTAGAGACGATATTTAGAGACGGGTCGAAAGTCATCGGGTTATTAACCGAACTTATCCTTATAATTGATTGAATATTTACAAAAATAAAAGTAGGGTCTCCCGCATTACTTTTATAAAAAGTAGTTCCGTTAGAGTTAAAGTCTATAAAATTCGTGTTTAATACTTGTATAGGCATAATTTAATTTTTATTATATTTTGATACTAATTTTTCTAAACTTTTAAAGTCTCCTTTTTTCATTCCCCTAAGCATATCGTGAGCGTCGGCGTGGTAGTCTTTAACTTTTGCGTATTGCTCAGGCGGTAACTTTGCAAGCGTTTCGTCTTGTATTCTTATTAAGTTATTAACGTGCTTTTGTAACGCTACTATTTCCTTTTGTTGGTCCTCTATATTCATAATTTAACTATTTATTGTTATCGTTTCTACGTTACCCTGAGCGTAATTGTACGGTACTTTGTAGCTTATAATAGCTTTACTTTGCTCGTCTATATAATTTATAGATAGTATTTCGCATAATTCCCCATTTATATAAGCGTAGTTATTATCTAACAAATTTACGAAATCTTCGGAGGTTATTCTCATAGTTACCTCGTTAAAAATTTTATAACCATTTATTTGTATTTCATTTATTTTATGGTAGTTTTCATATATTGCCGAGGCTCTTATATAACTTACATAGTCCTCGGGTTGTTTGCCGTTAGTAGCCCATAAAACTTTAGTAACTCCGTAAAATTGTGAGCCTATTTGTGTTACGCCTATCCTATTTTGTATTGTGCTAGCTAAGTTAGAACTACCGCCAAATGTATTTACGACGCTATCCATAAAAGAAAATAAACCTTTTGCTATTAACTCTATCCAATTTAAGTTATTTTTTCTAACCCCTAGGGCAAAAGGTATATTAATGTCGTTTAAACCTTTTATAGTTACTAGGTCCTGATTAATTACATTTAAAGCCTCGGTCGAGTACTCGGCGTCTGTTGGGTCGAAAAAGTCTAAAGTGTGAAAGTCTGAGTAATCGACTTGGTAGTGTATGTAGGTACGTTTCCACGCCTCAGACGTATTTAGTTGATATTCGTCCGTTCTATTCTCTTGGTCCGTTAGGGACGGCGTGAGGGTGTTTGTCGTTAATAATTGCCAATAGTCCCGTCTTTCTATTTGTACCTTACCTTGGTAAACTTTTACTCTAGCATTAAACCAAAACTCGACCGCTTTAATTAACTCCCCTAAAGAGCTAACGGTATCCTGAGAAGTTGGGTACCCTTTCGTAAAACTAAAATTTAAGTCGTTTTGTATAAAGTCTAGTACCGATTTTTTTTCTTTTATTAATGGTACGGGCATTAGTGTTAAATTACTATTTGCCTCTAAAAGAGTAGACTCTAAAGTAAAGCCCAAATACTCACAACCTTTTTTAATTAGTTCCTGAATAGTTGCACCTTTATAATATCTAATTTTCGGAAATATTAACTCGAACATTTGTTGCGAAAGTTTAACTATTGCCACGATTAAAGCTACGACGTAAGCTAATTGGGCAACGACGGCAATTACTAGCCCGATTATTTCGCCTAGTGGTGGTACGGGTGGTAAACTAATATTTGGAGTAACCGCCTCGACTAAATCTTTTACCGTTTTTATTAAGTCTTTGATAGCTTGGACCGCCTCCTTTGTAAGTACAAATAAAGATATAGCAAGGCTCAGACCTAACTCGGCTTGGTTGTCGGGTATAATTAAGTAAGGTATTTCTATAAAGTCAAATACAACCCCTTTAGTCACCATTAACTCAAAAGAGAGACCGTCGGCGTTTTCAAAAAATAAATCTTTACCTCGTCTTTTTTTTATTTTTACATCTATTTCGTAAGTACTGTAAATAGTTTGGTCTGTAAGGTCTACGTAATAATCTAGTACGACATTACTCTCCGTAATTATTTGATAAGGAATACCCTCGAAAACTCCCTGACTAGCTATATGGTCTAAAATAATTTGTCTAGCCTCTCTAGGTAATTTTATTGTATCGGTGTCTATACTTAATATTTCAGGGTTGCCCGAGAAATCGGTATTTAAACCTATTTCTAGTATGTTTCTAGGGCTTACCTCAATATTATTTAAAAAGTGTCTCATATTGCTTAATTTACCCTATATCTGTTATAAACTTTAGTATTACCCGTTTTAGTCTTTCGGCTTATTGTCATAGCCCCGCCGATTATTTCCTCTAGCTCTATATTTGTTTCGGGTTTATTTCTTATAGTACTCTCTAGTGAGTCTAATTTTTTTACGATAACATCAGTTTGCCAAGCGTTACCGATTTGGACCGCACCGCTACCGAAATCGGTAATTAAACCGTTTTGATAATCATTAGCCAACTTAGAAAGGTCCTCGTTAGACATTGCTCCGATTAATTTATTTTGGTTTTTTGTTATAACTCTCTCGTTAGGGTGTAAAATAGCATTAAAACCCCCTTTACCGTCCACTCCTAGACCATTAGAGCCCGTGTCTTCTGTACCCTCAGCAAAAGCGGGTAAAGACTTTATAAACTGAGTTAATAAAACAGTATCGGTAATAGTTTTTACTAACGGGTTTTTTACGTTAGGGTCCGACGAGTTGGCTAAATAAGTTTGTAAAACTGAGGACGCTAATTGGACCCGTTGCTTTCTACGTTCCTCTTTCTCTTTTAACCTATTTTGGTCCGCTATATTTTTAGACTCCTCCGCCATACTCTCCTTAGCTAGTATATTACCATTTTTAGCTAGCTCCTGAAAACTACTAAAACGCTCCTTAGACTTTGCTATTTCTTCGTCTATTTTAGCTATTCTTTTGTCGGCTAAAGTTGTATAAATATCCGTTAAATTAGTTAGTACCGCTATTTGGTCCTCGGTCCTTTTTTTGTCGCTATCTACTACGCTACCTACGTCCTTACCGTCATTTGTATTTAATAACTCTTGTAGCTTAATCTCTAGGTCTAGCGTTTCCTCTCCCGCTTTTTTATAGTTTTCTATTTTTTTCTTTAATTGCTCTATGTCAAATTTTAGCATAGCTTTAGCAATATCCTCGTTTGTTTTTTTAGACTTTAATAAAGATAGTTTAAATTCTTTTTGCTCTCTAGTATGGACCCCGTCTATTACCGCCTTTCTATTGTCGTCTATTACCGCTAAACTTTCGTTTGTTTTTTTAGCCTCTTCAACTATTTTAATATTCTTTTGTGCGTCCATACCTAAAATAGTATTATTTAGCGACTCTTTCGCTATTATTTCGGCGTCGTCTATTATATCTAGCTCGACCTTTAGGTTAGCCTCTATTTTAGCTATTTCGCTAGCTTTTATATCCGCTTGTAATAAAAGTTTTTTGTGTTGGTCTGTTATTTTTTTACGTTCGACTATAAACCTATCCTCTAATTTTTGCGTCTCTATTCCTTTAATATAGGCGTTTGTTTTTTCTATACCATTAACTATTAAAGTCTCACGTTTTTTAATTAAGTCTTTTAATTTAGTTGGGTCCGTCTCTATTCCTAAAGATATATTCTCTTTTTGTATTTTTCCCTCGGCTTTTATCTCTTTATCAATATCTTTTATTTTGATTTGATTTGTTACCTTTTGGAGGTCTGACTCTATTTTTAAATTGTTTTGTAATAAAGCGTTTTTTTCTTTTAATAAGTCTATTGACCTTTTAAAAACGGTATTTCTTACCCGTCCTTTACCCGTGTTATCCTCTACAATAATACCATATTCTTTCTCAGCCTCTAAGCCTTGTATTTGGAACTCAACTAGTGCGCCGTTCATAGTTTTAAGCGTTTCGTCTATTACTTTATTAGCCTCTAACTTTGCCGTTATTAAACCGCTTACTCTATCTATTCCTTTAGTTCTAGTCATATTTTCCGAAACCTCACGACCGCCCCCTTTACTTATTGACGTCTTTGTTTCGGGTAAACTTTCAAAGTCTCTCAAAGACTTAGTTAACTCATTTATTTCTGTTTGGTTTAATTTTCTACTAATTCGTAGGCTATTAGTTGATTTTTCTTGCGCCTCAGTTAATTTTTTTAACCTATCTAACTCTAGCTCGCTTATCTTTTTTTTGTCTGTTTCCTTTGATTTTAATATCCTACTTTCTTGGTTTATAAGTGTTAGCCTATCTTTTAGCCTTTTATTTTCCTCGTTTGCGACACCCTCGCCCTCAGTTTTGCCGTCCTTTACTGAGGCTCTATATAAATCTAATTGACGCCTAGCCTCAGCGTTTCCGCTAGCAACATCGTAAAAGGCTTTAGCTAACTCAAAGGCTAACCCGATAGCTATACCGATACCGATACCCGCTAGAGCGCTACCAAAACCTTTTACCGCCGTAGCTGAGGTCTTGCTCGCCGTTGCTAGAGCTATTTGCTCATTTTTATAAGCCTTTGTTAAAGGTATATTTCGCATTATAGCGCTACCCATATCCTTAAAAGACGTAGACGTTGCTAAGTTTATTAATTTAAGGCTTACCATTGCAACCTTATAAGCTATAAAACTTTGTACTAGCTTACCCATTACCTTGGTTATTATTTGGAAGTTGTCAGCAATAAACCTCAAAGATTTTCGTAATTTTTCGCCTACACCTCCTGAGTCGTTTAATTGTAATATAAACCCCTCCCAAGCCGAGCGAACTAAAGCAATAGACCCCGCTAAAGTTTTCATTTGTACGTCCGCCATATCTTTAGTCGAGCCCTTTGCTTTATCTAAAGCCTCCGTTAAATTATCAACGTCGTTCTTATTGTTTGCTAAAACTACCCCTAAAGTGGCGCCCCTAGTACCAAATAACTCAAAAGAGGTACCTATTTGGTCCGTAGACTCGTTTATTTTTAAAAGTGCCTCGTCTAAAGTTAAACCCGCTCTATTAGACTTTAAAAACATATTCCTAAGCCCCGTACCCGCCGTACTCGCATCTATTCCTCTATCTGTTAAGGTCCCTAAAAGTGCCGTAGTTTCCTCTATTGTTTTACCCGAAATTTTAGCAACGGGACCGACTGAGGACATAGCCGTAGCAAATTTAGACATATCTAAAGACGACTTAGTAAAAGACTTACTCATTACGTCCGTAACTCTCCTAGTTTCTGACACGTCTAGTCCAAAACTCCTCAAAGTAGACCCTACTATTGTAGCCGTCTCTCCTAGGTCCGTACCCGTTGCTCCCGCAAGGTCTAGAGTTGCGCTAGTCATACCCTCTATATCTTTAGTATCAAACCCTAGTTTGGCATATTCTAACTGTAACCCGCTTACCTCTGAGGCGGTAAATCTTGTAGTCGCTCCTAGTTGTTTAGATTGCTCAGTTAAAGCGCTCATTTTATCTCTAGTAACGCCTAAAACGGATTGTAAATTTGCTTGGGCTTGGTCGAAATCTTTAACAGTATTAAAAACATTTCTTAATATCATAGCACCACCAAAGGCTAAACCTAAAGAGCCAAGCGCTCCCCTTAATTTGCCTACCGCTTTACTATAATTTCCGACGTTTCTAAAATTGTCGCCAACTGTACCGTCTAATTTTTTTAGCGCTTTGTCTCCTTTTTGAGCCGACAAAGTAACCGACTTAAAAGTCTTTGCGAGTACTCTATACTCTCTAGTATTCTTTTTACCTGACGCCTCTAGTTTAAGCATTTCGGCGCCTAACCTTTTAGACTCGTTTTTTTGGTCCCTAGTTGCTTTAACTAAAACTTTATAAGCGTTAGTTTCGTCTCTTAGTAATTTAACGGCTTTTTGATTAGCTTTTAAAACTCTCTCTTTCTCTAGTCGTAGTTTTTTATCGGTATTCATTTTTTGCTGAATAACTTTTTGACGCTCTTGCTCAACTTTTAAAATTTGTTGCTCGGCTTGGGCTTGGGTTTTAAGCGCCTCGGCTTTAGCCTTATCTAATTTAATAGATTGCGACATAGTTGTATTAGCTTGCGTAATTTGTGTATCTAGCTTAGTTAAACCCTCTAGCGTTGTCTTTAGCGGTTGGCTTAATTCGCCTTGTAATACCTCGGCGGTATTTTTTAACTTCTTATTAAGTGAGTTAATTTGTGTAATAGTCTTTTTAGCTGAGTCCCTTACTTCTTTGTAAAGGTCTTGCTCCGCTATTTCAGACCGTTTTATTTGCTTTGCCATATTCCTCTAAAATTGTAAAGTATTCGTTAACATTTGTTTCTTTTGTATTCAGTTTATAACCTAAAAATTTGCCTAGCCACATTAAAACAACCTCTATTTTTTGCCCGTCTCCAAAATAACCCTCTAAAGTTTTTAATTTAGCGTTTTGTATTTCTATTTCGGTCTTTTTAAAAGGGTCCTTATTTATTATAAATTCACTTTGTAATAATGCTTTTTTTTGTTTAATTAATAGATATTTTTTATATTTTTTATTTAGTCCAAAAATTTCTAAATATTCATCGTATAAAAGTACCCAATTTTTATTATCTTTTTGCTTGTTTCCGTTTTTTCCTATACGAGTAAATTCAGTTTTTCCACTATTACACTTTATCCAATTATAAAGAGGTAGGTCGCTAATTGATTTGTAGTATTCGTCTTGCGTATCGTATAAAATTTTGTTTAACCATTTGCGCATAAATTTCTAAATTTTTATCGGTTAGTCCTAGAATATCAATCGTCCACCAATTTTGGTCTGTCATTTTATTATAGTCGGCGTCTATTAGTATAGAGTCTTTTAAGACTGTTACAAACATAGACCTATAAAAGTGCCCCGTGTCATCTAAAGTAAAATTGTCGCCCTCGGCTTTATCCCCATTTGTTAGCATATCGGTAACCGCTGAGTATTGCCCTATAATGTTTTGATTTTCGTCTATTCCTTGCTCCGTTAGTTGTTTAATTCTTATAAGGTCCAAAATAGTAGTTTTAACGAGTGTATCGTTAGCCTCAAACCACGCCACGCTATCAAAAAGCGAGTCCGCTCTTTTTAAGTGTTGGTCTATTGCCGTGTTTCCTATCATTTTTTTACTTTTTATATAAAAAAAAAGGGCTATTTTACTAGCCCCTCTTTTGATTATTAGACTATTTTCTAGGCTTTCTCTTGCCTTTTGGGTTTGCCATATTCCACGCTAAACTTATTACATTTTTATCGACATTTACAAAAAGCCCCTGAGCCTCTTTTTTTGTCATTTGTGTAAGTGTATTAGCTTTAAAAGTGGTTTTTCCAATAGTTATAAATTCCATTATACCGCCGTAGCCGTAATCTCTCCGTCAAAACCTGACTTAGAAACCGCTATTTTAACGCTATTACCTACAACCATACCCGACCCCGAAATAGTGTAATCTAGGGCGTATGTACCGTCAGGGTTTTCGGTAACTGTATCAGGCGTAAAAGTAGTGCCTTGCGTAATATTAGAAATAGACCAATCAGCGGGCAAAATTGCACCCGTATAGATAATCTTCTCGTAAGCCGTACCGTAGTCGAAAGACGCGTCGAAAGTCGCTCCCGTTACGTTTACAACGGTATTTAACAAGTTTACATCTATTAACCCCTCTAACTGAGTAAAGTCTTGACTCGCCTCTTTTACTGTTATCATAGACATAGTACTCTCGTCAAATAATCTATTAAAGTCGAAACCTAATAATATTTTTTGAGTAGTTGAGTCAGTCGAAAACATAAATTTCGGGTCCCAACTTGGGTTATCTACGGGAATAGGACGTAAATATCCATTATCCTCGCTACCGATTAAATTTCCGCTAACATCTACGATATATAGACCGAAATCTACGCATCTACTTTTTACCATTTTACCTAAGAAAGTTGGCGTACTATCCTCAGCCCATAACTCGCCCGAGAAAGACCTTTTACCTTGTCTTAAAAAAACTTGTCTACCTGAGTTAGCCTCTTCAAATAAAGAGTCGGCTTTTGGTAATTCCACGTTTTCAAAGGCGGGTAAAGGAAACCACCTTTTAGAGGCGTCTACTTCATTAACTAAACTAGACCAAGTTGGCACTACCGCCGACAAGTCTACACCGTTTTTTGTTCCGTCATTAGCGTATATAGGTACTAATATTAGAGAACTTGTAATCCCAAAAATAGGAATACAATTAGGGAGTCCCGTGTTAGACAATCCCGCTTTACAATCACATACATTCATTTTATTTATATTTTAATTTTATTAACATTTACAATTTTCTTTATATCGGGTAAGAGTTATTTCTAGCGCTACACCCGAAAGGTTAGCGTCTAGTATATTTTGAAAGACTCCATTATCTTGCTCCACTCCAAAGCGAGAAAATGTTTTATATTTATAAGACTCTAAAGTCTTATACTCACGAATTTTATCTACTGTTTTAATAAATTCATTCATTAGCTTTTGCATTGGTTTAACGACTTGCTCTCTATTTTGCTTTGTATAATATTGACTTGGGTCCGTTTCGTCTAAGAAAAAAACTTTCGCCTCTATATCACGCTCAAAAGAAGACCCTTTACCGTAACCCGTTTCTTTTATTATTTCTAATAGCCAAATCAAAGGTAATTTATTTTCTAGATTGCTATCCGCCAAAGTCCATTCTCTATTAGTGGCTAATTTTGTGCCGGTCATAAAAAAAGGATTTTCTAGCTCGCATAAACCGTCTAGAATATAACTAGGGTCGCTATTGTGTTTAGCCACTATATAGGTATCCGTAACCACCTCGGTAATTCTAAATATATTATGATTAGAGTCAGTAATTAACTTACCTACTCTAGCCCATTTAGTATCACAAAAATAGGTACGACTATTTGTATAGTCATATTTTCCTAAAATTGTGCTATCCATTAAGGTAACTATTTCGTCTATATATTCGCTAGCCTCTATCATATCCAATAAGCCGTAGACACGCCCCTCCCGTTATATTTTAGGTACTCAGTAAGATTGTCACATATATATCGTTGTACTGCTCTATAAGACCGTACACTATCATTAAATCTAGTGTAAATCATCATATTAAGCGTACTAACATTTTTGGAGTTTTCCCCACTAGGTGCAACGCTACCCGATACCCAAACTTGGTTAGTTTGGTCCTTTAAATATTGAAAATAAACAAAGCCTTTAACTATGTCTTTTAAACCCTCACTTATAACTATGTCGCCACAACCACTATCATACTCAAAAGAATTGTATAAAGCTAAATATTTAGCCGTTACGGGTACACCCGCCACTAAGTCAGCTACAAACAAATTATACAAGTCAGCGCCTAACATTCTAATTAAATAAATTTTCTCATATTTATTTATATAGTCGTTTATTTTCGCTTGCTCATATATTCCCGAGTGTAACTCGTATTTACCTTTTCCAAAGTCTAAGTATGTAATGTTTAAAACGCTCATTTATTAAGGTTTAAAAAGCCCCCTATTTTTTAGGGGCTTTCTTTTTAGTTAAAGTTTTATTTTCTTTTTTTGGTGTCTTTCTTTTTTTTTTGCTTTGACAATCTTTACACCCACTTTCACAGTCTACGCATCCGTCTTTTTCAATAGATTTGCAAGTAAACACACCAATAGAATTGTCAATAAAATAGACCGCTATTTTATCCTGTAATCTATGGACGGAGTTTTTACGATACTTACCGTATTGTCTAATAAATTTTATATTTGTAGCCATAATATGAGTTTTTTTTTAAGATTATTTTTAAGCCGTAATTAAACCCAAGTTCGTAGCTATATCAGTACACTTCATAAAAGCATCTTGATTAATAGTAGAAACGTGAAATTGCATACGTTCAACGGCTTTAATAGTTACTATTTCGTGCTCAAAGTTATCGTTATTTTCATAAGCAAACTCTAAACTAGCACCTTGACGGTCCAAAATTTCTCCTTTGCTAGAGTCAAACACGTATAATGTATTTGGAACGATTAACGGCGAGGTTACTATTTTCATACCGTTTAAAACGCCATCTCCTGACATAACAAAGTTAGGTAATAAGTAGTCTCCGTCAGCGTTCTTAGTGTGCATAAATTTAACCCAATCGTTGTAATTCATTACGATAGTGTCAGCATTCCAAGAGTTCTCTTGTCCGAAAGTAAAAATTTGGGCTTTCATTGCTCCCGTTAATTCAGCTAAAGTCGCTGAGGTAAAGGCTCCCGTATAAGGTGCCAAAACATTAGCGGGGTCAAATACCGACGAAATAGAGTCGATAGATAAAATTGCACCCGTTCCTAGCATAATCTCGCTTTCTTCTTTTAACTTAATAGACTCGTTAACTAATTGGTCAATTTCAGACGCTACAAAAGAATAGTCCTCTATCATATCAATACAAACATCTACAAAGTCTCTAATTTTAGCAATTTGTACCGTTTTATTAACCCAAGTTTTTTTAGTTGTAGACGTTGAGGTAGCGCAAGCAACCACGACGCTAGCGTCTCTAGTTACTACATTCTCCTCTCTATACTTAACGTACTCAGTAGAAACAAAAACACGTCTAAATAAGTCTACTATTCTAATAGCTCTAACGGGTTTTTTAGTAGTTCCGTCTAAAAAAGTAGCGTAGTCATCTCTGTTACCAATATCAGTCGGGTCCATTTGAGACTTTAACGCTAGAGTTACAACTCCCTTTTTTTCTGAAATCATATTTTTAATAGATACAGATTTTTCCTTAATTGCCTCAGCTAGAGACCAACTTTTTACTTTCACTTCTTTTGATTTTTCGCTAAGTCCTTTTACGGCACTTTCTAAATTAACTAATTTTTCTTTTAGCTCTAAAGTATTATCTTTAATAGCTAAGTCTTTAATAGCGCTTAATTCCTCTTTAAGGTCCGCTATTTCTGTTTTTGATGCTAGCCCGTCAGTTTTTTCAACGATTTTAGCCTCAAAGTTTTTTACCACCTCCTCGGGTGTTAAAATTTCATTTTCATTCATTTTTTTAAAATTTATTTTATTAACAATTTATTTAATTCGTACCAATTAAACTCAGTTTTTATGTCGATTTGCTTAACAGTATCGTCCTTGGCGTTTTTGACGGGGTCCATTATTGCAAAGTCTACTAAACGGGAGTTTAAGTATTTTAATTTCATTTCTAAGTCAAATAGACGATTATCAGTACCTCGACCGTTTATTATAGCCTTTGTAATGACGTTTATTTGTTTTGTGATGTCTTTTATTATATCTAGTTTTTTAAGTCCTTTAGCAACGCTTAAAACGTTAGTATGTTCGTTAGCTCCAAAAGTTACCGCCGACCCCTCAAAAAGTTTTACCTCTTTAATTAAAAAATAGCCGTCGTTTTCTTTAGTCGTGTCCTCTATCCATTCTATTTTATCGGCTATATATTGAAAACCGATACTATGTTCAGTTATAATTCCCTCGTCATAGTCTCTAAGAGCGTCCTCGCCCTTTGTAGACGTTCCCAATTTGCCAACCGCAAAAAGTCCGTTTTCGTCCTCCTCTATTCTAGTAAATTTTCCTATTTGGTGTTGCCAATCGTGATGTCTTAAAAATGCTATTTTTCTGTTAGAACTTGACAAAGTGCCACGCTCTTTTATCGATTTTTCAAATGCTCCTCGACTTATTAAGTCATTATCTGAGTCTATTTGGTCGAATTTTGATAAATAAATAGCTACCTCTCTTTTAGCTAGGTCTAGGTCCTTTACTACGTTTTCGGCGCTCTTTATAGAATATTCGTTAATTATTTTGTGCATATACTAAATTTTATCGACAAAAATACGTAAATTTGTCGATAATAAATGCTTTTTAACAAAATAAAAAAAAATGGATAACAATTTTTGGACGTCAGTACTCGGGTTTTCAAGTGGCAAAACCGACAAATTAAACGAATATATTAACGGGACCTCTAACCAATTTTGGGGCAAAAAAGACGCCGTTTGGGTCGATACAAATAAACCCTTTAATTTGTACACTACTATTCCTGAATTACGAACTATTATAAATAAGAGGGCTTTAATGATATCGGGCTCCGTTCCGATATTAGTAGACGACAAGGGTAACAAGGTCGAGGACCATAAATGGATAAACAAACTAATAGCAAAACCAAACCCTACACAATCGTGGTCCGACGTAATTTACTCGCTAGCGGTAAACGACGGTTTATTTAATAATTCTTTTGCTTATTGCCCTAAGCGGTCTTTTGATATTAGAAATTTAATCGTACCCTTAGCATCTAATAAAATTAAGATAGTTGGCACGGGTAAACTATTAGACCAAATAGACGCCGAGGGGTTAATCAAAAATTTCGAGTTTTGGTATGATAGCCAAACTAAGGACGTTATAGAGGTTGAGGATATGCTATATTTAAACACTCCCGACGGTATTAACTTAATAAACCCCGTAAATAGAATAGACACGCTTAAATACCCTTTAACTAACATAATGAGTCAATATAATAAACGTAATGTCTTACTAGAAAATATAGGGGCAATCGGTATTTTGTCGAGCAAAAAGTCCGACCTTGGCGGGTCCTTACCTATGGACCCCGAGGAGCGTCAAGAAATTCAAAAAGATTGGTTAAAAAGACAACGAGATAAGTTGGTTATAACTGAGGCGGACGTAAAATGGACGCCAATGTCTTACCCTACTAAAGACTTGATGCTATTTGAGGAATTAACCGAGGATAAAATGGCTATAATAGACGCCTATGGTTTATCATATTATTTATTTTCTCAGTCTAAAGGCGGTACGTTTTCAAATGTTAAGGAGGGTATGCGTATGACATACCAAGACACTATTATACCCGAGGCTACGCAAATGTACTCGACTTTAAGCCACCAACTTGGGTTAGTAGACGAGGGGCTTGCTTTAGTTCCCGATTTTTCTCACGTTGCCGTATTGCAAGACGACAAAAACGCTGAGGCTAGCGCTATGAATTTAAGAGCGGACGCCGTTAATAAAATACTACTAGCGGGTGTCGAACTATCTGACATAGAGAAACGCTCTTTACTAGGCTTATAGTCTTTAATTCGTTCTAAGGGCTTTAAACTATAAAAAGGTCCTAGTATGCCGTTTACACTTTTTTATTAACTAGAGGCTTTAAAAACGACTATTTAGCGCTATTTTGCTTTAATAGTATAAGAGCGCTTTAAAAAATTAATAGCCTCGTGTCTTAGCGGGTGTATAAATACCCTTTTACCATTTGAATAAAAAAAATATTTATTGCTAGCATAGTGTCCTATTATTTCGCCGTACTTTGTATTGGATATAAGTAGCTCTTTAATGTCGTAAAGAGTGTTTATTTGGCTAACCGCTAGGTCGTGGTCCTTTAATCTTTTTTGGCTTAAATTCATATAGTTTAAATTTAGTTTTTATTAAAATTCTGTAATTCCTTTTGGTAGTTCACAATCTAACCCCCAAGTTGTTTTAATTATCATATCGTTACCGATAAAATATGTACCGTCCTCCTCAAAGCATTCAGCAAATATAGAGTCTTTGTTTAAAAGCGTAAAAAGTTTTTTATAAAGTCCTTTGTACCCTTTTGCTTTTTGGTTTTTTAATCTGTATGTAACTTGTGAATTTTGCATTTTGTTTAGTTTGTTTATTAGAAATAAAAATTACCATTACTAAGTATTCTATTAACTTCTTTATTAGCAAATAATAACATATCTTTTTTCCTTTCTTTAGTTGTCATAAACTCAAAGCCTTTTATTATTTGCTTAGTTCCGTCAAATTTAAAAACCTCTAACTCGCAAGTCCAATTTATTTTAGAGAAACCTCTAGAGTTTAAATATTCTCTTTTTATTGGTGTTATTTTTATAATTCTTTCCATTGCTTAAATTTTTAGTTTTTGTCAACTTGACGACACAAAACTACATAAATTTAATTTAACATTGTATATAAAATGAAAATAAAATGCAAAATAAAATGTAAATAAAATGTAAATAATTTTTAAACCCTTGCCCTTAGTGCCTTTAAAGAAAAAAATATTTTTAATCTTTTTAACGATTTTACCTTTTTTATAGCGTTTTCTATCTGTAAATCGATTAAACCCAAGGGGTAAAACTCGTTTAAATTATGATTTTTATCTAGCTCAGTTAGTAAAATATGTCTAACGTCTTGCAATCTTAGACGAGGCGTTTTAGAGCCTATTAGAGCGCCTTTAAATTTCTTAGCGCTAAATAGTGCATTTGTTATCGTAAAGGCTCTTAGGTCGTTAGTATAGACCGAGAAACAGTTTTTTAGAGGCTTTCTAGTTGGTCGTCCTGAGTTATAGCCCGCCGACTGTATGTAAAAGTCGGCGTTATCATTGGGCTCGTAAATTTTTATTCCTATCATAGTTTAAATTTAGGGTCCTAGTTTTCGGTTATCAATATAAGACGCTCTCCTTTAAAATTGCTTACCCATATATGGCTAGCGCCTGAGCCAAATCTAAAGTCCTCTATATCGGTTAGGGCTAGACTTATATTACAAAGCGCTATACTTAGCTTATTGGTCCCTCTAGTAGCAACTAGGCAAAGGTTAATAATTTCGTTATTTCTTACCGAGCTAGTCGAGTCTACGTTTTCAATTTCTATATTCATATATTTAGTTTTTATTTAATTTAATTATTTCTTTTTTCTTTGGTTTTTTGCAATAAAATAACATTCTTCTAGACAATCCGTATCGTCCCATTCGTTTCCATTTTCTTCAAATAAAGTTTGTTCCATTTTTTCAAATGATATACTTAAATGATTAAGTTTAGACATATCGTTTGTTTTTTTATAGCTCTTAGGTATATACGCCATAACCTCGCTTAAGGACTCAGACTGTTCCATAAACCCGTCGGCAAATCTAATTCTATAATAAACTACAATGTCTACAATAGTTTCATCTTCTTTCATTCTTTGCTCTTTAGTCATATGTTTAGTTTTTTTAATAGGGGCTTTCGCCCCCTTTTTGTTTTATTATTTATTAATCATTTCTGTCAATTTATTAGTTAATTCTTGATTTCCGTAAAAAATGTCATTTAAAAAAATCCAATTAAATCCATTGTCTTCGTGGTCTTCCGCAGAAAGAATATTTTTTTTACAAAGACTACCAACTACACCCTTTAACGTACTAGGCGATACAGATGCTCCCTCGTTATTAAAAATAAGTGCCGATATGTCATTGATATCGTGTACATCTTCTCCAAAATCGTAAACATTTTGAGTAGGTATAAAATTTCTTAATACTTGTCTTTCTAATTTTGTAAAGTTTAAATTTTTCATTTGTTTAGTTTTTTACTTTTTGTCTAATTGACATTGCAAAACTATATAAATTTAATTTAACCTAGGCAATAAAATGTATTTATTTTTCATTTATTTTCATTTATTTTCGATAATAACGATAAAACGTAAGCTATCAGTAGCTTTTTAAAATTTGACATAAAACTATAAAAGTCAGTATTTCGGTAAAAAACCTTAAAAACATCATAAAAATATCATAAAAACCCTTTTATATTTCTTTACTTTACTTTACTTTCCTTTCCTTTGTTGGAATTTGTTAAACACTTGTTAAACTTTGTTGAACACTTGTTAAATACTTAATAAATATACATTAATCATTTTAAAGCCTATTTAAGCGACTTAAAATAGTTAGGTGTCAAATATTAGCATTTACGTATAAAAAGCCGTTACAAGTCTCACAATGGACCTTTACGTCGCAACCTTGACAACTTTCGCAACCCTGAACGGTGCAAGAGTTAACGGAATACTTACCCAAGCCCTCACAACTTTCGCACTCTTTTAGTATTTCATAGCTAGAGTTTAACCTATCTAGGACCTCCGCTATGTCGTATATTAAGTCCATTTGTACGCTTATATCCGTAATGTTTAGCACGCTATCACTTTCGAAAGTAATGACATTGTCTTTAAATTGGTAAGGGAATAACTCTATTAACGTATTGATAGACTTAACTTGGTCCTCTATGTTTATTAGTAATTTGTATTTCATTTATTTAGTTTATGGTGTAGTCTATTATTGTGCTTATTACTGAGGCTATATTTTTAACGTACTCGCTATCTTTTGTAACGTCCTTATTAAGTAAGATAGTAGTATTATAGTCTCCGTCTATATAGCCTATTATTTGGCGGTCCAAAGACAAAGCGCATAATGTCATTTTAATATTAATAGATATTTCTTTTGGTACTATGAATTTTAGATTTTCAGTTTTCACGGGCTAATATTTTTATATGATTATAGTTAGTTTTATATCCAAGAGGCGACCGTTATCGACGCTAGGCTAAATATTATCATTAGAGCAATTTCTAGGGGTGTATGTACTGAATTATTCATATATTTAAAGTTTAATTAAAGACGATAATATTACCGACCTTTACCCAAAAGCCCCCTTACCATTTTACGGTAAGAGGGTGTTTTATTTATTGGTTTGTTTATAGTTGTCTTTCACTTACAAAAAGATTAAACCCTTTACAAGCCTCGTTTATTTTTTCGTAAAGTTCGTAGCCGTTAGAATTTGCTGAGGTCGAGTATAATATCCAACCGTGGTAAGAGTCTTTTCGCATTCCTATCTTTTTGCATTCTCTCCAATTTAAACCGCTACCTTTTACGCATATCCAACAAGGGTCTAGATAACTCTCTTTATGGTTAGAGCTAATATTTTCTAGTTCAGTTTTTAACATTTGATAATCTAGTACATTTTTCATATATTTAGTTTTTAGTTTTTAGTTAATTTTAGTTTTTAGTTAGTTTATATTTAAAATAATTCGAACGCTTGCTCTAGGTCATCTATTACCATTTGCACGCCTCCGATAGCCTCCTCGACTGACATCATTTTGTCGCTAAAGTCTTGCCCTCTTTCTGAGTCTTGCCATTTTTCCGAGCGGTCCTCGAACGTGTCCTCCATATGGTCGAACTTAGTCTCCAAAATGTCTTTTAATGTTTCTAATTTTTTAATGATTTTTTTCATAGCTTTTAATTTAGTTTTAAAATGATTATTTCTTTTACCCAAAAGCCCCCTTACTATTTACAGTAAGAGGGTGGTTGGTTGGTCCTTTGTTTACTTATTTATAAAAGTACCTTTATTCCATTTATGGTCTACAAATTTACCGTCTAGAGACATAGTTAAGTCTCCGTCAGTAGTTGTATGAAATTTAGCATTGTTAAAAGTTTCTTTAATTCCGTTAATAATTTGAGTTTTAGTGTAAGTCATAATAATTTAATTTAGTTACGTTTGCCATATTGACAATGCAAATCTACACAACTTTAATTTATATAAACTAATAAAATGCAAAGTTTATTTTTCAAACGCTCGTAACTGTTTGACACTCAGCAAAAAAAAGATTAAAAAAAAGATTAAAATTATTAGTATCGTATGCTTTTAAACATAGATTGTATAAACATAGATAGCCCCGCTAGGCAGTCGGGCGAGTCGTCGTTTTTGTTTTTGCCCTCCTTACTGAACGTATATAAATTTTCCATAAAGGACCTACACGATACCGTCGGGTACATTACAAATGTCATCTTTTGAATTATAAAAGCCGATTGCATTAGTATCCTAGTCATCTTATTAGTGGTGTTATGGACTTGTAATATCTTTGTATTACTTACGGTCCTTTGTAGTTCCCTAGAGAACATTGCGCCCATAGAGTTAGACTCGACACGGCAATAGCTAGCGCCCCACTTATCTAGCAAAGAGGCGGTTAAAGGTATAGTTATGTCCGTATTATCACGTGAGAATAAGTAGTCTAAGATATATACTTTATTACCTATAATACCCGCAACGGCTACGGCGGTATAGTCCTTACCTTGGTCGCTTACGTCTACATATGCTACACAACCCTCGACCTTATCTTTTATGATATTAAACTCTAGCTCGTTTATCGTGTTTAACTCCGAAAACATACGCCCTAGTATATCTATTGGCTTTTGTTGGTACTCAGCTAGCCAAATCTCTTTAGCCGTCTTATTCCGCTTATCGTGGTACTCAGCGGTAGTCATAACCGCATCACAAAATGACTCGTCTTTGTCATTTAGCGCCATTATCATTATGGACCTATCGTACTCGTTTTTTTCTATTTGGTAGCCGATTACGTCGTCTACGGACCAACGGGTCCCAATATCTATACGACTACAACCTGACTCCATTCTCGAGTCGTGAGTGGCTTGTTTCCATTGTATAACTTTGTCGTTTGCCGTCTCATTTAGCGCCGTCTCTATACCCGTGTACAAATCGTCAGTAATTGCCAACTTGCTAGCTCCAAAACCTATAATAGTCCCGCCAACTCCGGCACCGAAATAACCTACCATTTTACTCTTATTAGTATTCCACCCTTGTAAGTTTGCTTTATTGTGCGACATTCTAACGTCGGGAAAGACCTCGGTAAAAGGTAAGGACATAACGATAGCTCTAACGTCGTATGAAAATTTGGCGTATAGGGTAGCCGTGCAAGTGTTTCGCATAACTGACTCTCTAGGGTAGTTTCCTAGGGTCCAAGCGCAAAATAAAGACGTTATATAAGACTTACCCGCTCTAGGTGGCATAGACACGCTTAGAGACTTTAAGGTCCCGTCGGCTACCTCTTGAAAGGCGTCGGCTACTTCTTTTAAAAATGGTCGCTCAGTAAATAGGTCCTTATCATAGTATAGGCAAAAGTCCCAAAAGGACC
>TARA_R110000764_G_scaffold134_1_pt1 | contig 23009 bp, 31 predicted proteins | sample TARA_R110000764 | Tara Oceans TARA_R110000764 (sample SAMEA4398111) | marine metagenome | biome: Polar Biome; feature: [SRF] surface water layer (ENVO:00010504); material: water (ENVO:00002006), including particulate matter (ENVO:01000060) such as... | depth 5 m | reverse complement strand
ATGTTCTTGAGTAAGTCCTTCTACTGTATTTATTCTTGGTACTTTAAGAATATCTATATCATTATGTGTCAATACTTCAGGTATCATATCTAACATATATGTTGTCGGCATCTCATCAGCATCTATCTGGAATATATAATCGCCAGAGCAATAATCTGTAAGTTTATTTTTCCAATTAGCAAAGTGGCCGCCGAACTCCCCCATATGCCAACTAAATTCACCATTAATTGATTTTGCTCTAAGGAATGTTTCTATTGATTTAGAACCATTTTTTGAATCGTATAGAACTACAATTTCATCTTCATGTCTTTTATGTTTTAAAAGGAATGGTATCAGTTTTTGTATTTCTACAAATTCATCACAGACTGTTATAGCGTAACTTAGTTTCATTTATTTATATAATAATTAATTTATATTAAAAATCCAATTATACTTTTTGTAATTTTGGTAATTTTAATTTGGGAAGTTTTAATTCTACATGTTTTGGAATTGATTCAATGCCAGTATCTATATGTTTTAATACCTCATCATATCTTTTAGAAATTACCGTTTCAGTAAAGTTACTATTAACAAAATATCGTTGTCTTTTTGACAATTCATTCCATTTTTTAGTATTCTTCAATATGTCAACAAACATTTTACTAGCATACCCATAATCAACTGTAAACCATTGTGCTTCTTTTAAAAGAAAGTCATTTGCTGCTGATTCATGTATATTTGTTAAAGTACCTGGTAATGCACATATAAACTCCTTTTTTAAGAAGTCTGCCTGGCCGGAATAATGTGGTGCCATAATGGGTTTACCGGTTGATGCAAATTCTAGTAGAGGTCTACCAAATCCTTCTGCTTTAGTAAATGACACCATTGCTTTAATCTTAGGATGATTATATAATGCATTCATTTCAGCATTAGTCAAATCACCATGTAACAAATAAACTGGTGGTAATTTATGTATTTCAGTTCCAAACATGTTTCGGACTTGTTCTATCCTTTTTTCAATTTCCCAACGATCGGTGACACTATACGTTGCACCGCTAGTTTTTAATACTAATGCGGGTTGTGTAGATCTTTGTTTGTCTTTGAAAGCCGTAAAAAAACAATGCAATGCACCACTAATATTTTTTCGATCTTCACCTAAATTACCTTGTAGCCAATGACCACACATTAAGAATGCATTCTTTTCTTTAATCGAATCTAATGCTGGTATTGATGTTGTTACGTTTTTATTGCTATATACAGTATCATCAAAATATTCTGAAATAACTTGAATATTTGTTGTTATAGGTTTGCCTGATTGTGTTGCGGTATCTTCAAACGTTTTCTTTGTAAATTCACTCGGTACAATTATTAATTGCATTTGATTGATTCGGTCAATCCACTCCGGATTACAAACGCTTCCTTCTGTGCCGGCAGTTACTCCTATATTATATTGACCAACTGCTTGAAATTCATTGGGTACTGTTATCTGTACCCAAATATCTGGTTTAGTCTGTAATGGTAATCCGATAAACCGCTGTTTCCAATCACTTGATATAGGATATGTAAATGGTGTATTGCCCCATGGCATTGACAGTAGGTTGATTTCCCATTCTTTGCTTTTTTTATCTATAAACTGTTTAATAATTTCTCGGGCATGGTGTCCGTAACCAGATTGTGTTGCTACTGGTGATGATATAACTACTTTTCTCATTATGCTATTCCTATATTTTCGTATTGTTTTTCTTCTACTTTGTTAAATGTGTATCTAGGACGTGTTACTGGTCGACTTATTAACGTATCCATCATTTCAATCATTTTATTACCCATTTGCTCGGAAGTTAATCCATTCTCTAAACAAAACTCTCTTCCTGCTAATCCAGAGGCGGTTCTCTGTTCCGGTGTAGTAATATACCAATCATATATTGCAGTTGCTACATGTTCTGATTGAACTCGGTCGTCAAATATAAATGGAGTTGCTACAGATCCCTGTATCGATCTATTACTAGGAAATATTGGCTTCACCCAAACTCCATGATCGGTATATTTTGCTTTATGATTAGTTGGAAAGTCTTTAGTAAATTCAATTAATTTCCCATGCTCATCTCTAAATCCACATTGATCTTGCAATCCACCGGTTACATTATTTATAATAGGTGTTCCAGATAATAATGCTTCTGTACTACTCAATCCCCATCCTTCATTGCTGGCTATATTAATTACTACATCTACTGAGTTATATACTGCGTTAAGATCTTGTATTGAAAGTTTTGCTTCGGAAAATACAATTTTACAATTTGGGGCAATATGTTTTGCTACTGCTCTTAAGTCTGTTCCATTTGTGTCAACTGCTGCTGTATGCATTAATAACATTGTTTTGGATCGGTCTTCTTCTGGTAACATATCATTAAACAATTTAAATGATAAAATTACATCTGCAGGTTGTTTTCTTCTGATATTTCTGTTATTCCAAAACAATACAAATTCAGCATCATTCTTAGTTTTTATTTGTTCTAATATTTTGAGATATGCTGGATCATTGCCTGGAAGTGGTTTATATATGTTATGATCTAAACCATGTGGCACATATCCAGTAATAATGTCATTATTTTTTGCTTTAGTTGTTTTATCATAATCACATACCCCAAAACCGTTCTGTTTAAGAACTTCTCTATGGATATTATCTGATTGCTTACTGATTCCCATAATCAAATCACAACTACCGTAATATGGTGCGTTCCACATTGGATACGGGAGATCATCCCAAATTGAATAATATGCTATTGGAATTCCATATGTGGTTTTAATCTCATGTTCTAATGAATATAACCATGTCCAATATCTAGGATCTGTAAAGTGTAAAATTACATCTGGCTTTTCTTGGTTAATTATAGAAAATAATACGTTTCGATCACCATACCCAGTCCATGGAATAACTTTTACATTGGCATCGACTACTCCAGTTTCTTGTTGAATCTGATTTGATACGTCTTGTGCTTTTCCATGCTCGGGGTGTTGTAGTGCAGCACCTAATTGTATCCAATCATAATGATGTACTGTTTTTAAAATAATTTCGCGACTAATAGTTCCAATACCACTTGGTAATCTAAAATCATCAGATAATAATAGTATTTTTTTCTTTTTAGGGGTGTTAATGTCTACTGCTTGTAACTTTGGTAACTTCATTTATTTTCCTTATAACTTTTATATAAATATATCAACCTAGTAAAACTACCGGTTTATTTTGTTTATTAATATTACTATATGCTGTTTTTAAAAATGGATCCATAATGGATTCATTTGTCATTATAATCATATAATCACAATTTTGTGCTATGAGTTTCATTCTATGATGTAATTGACTAAAATGATATGATTTACCATAATATGTTTTAGGCATAGCAGAATATAGATTATAACCTGAATATGACGGATTATATTCTTTGTAGTCCATTCCAAATTCTAATGCATATTTTCTAATCATACTATTAGCACCCTCATTACCACCAGCTCCAACAATTATAACTTCTTCAAATTTACTTTTTAATCCATTCAGTGTTTCTTGGACCTTACGCCGATTCTGCCAATTCTTGTTTCCTATAACTGCAACTTTAGTCGTATTTTTCATATGCAAACTTAACTGTTTTTGGATAATGATTATATGCTACTCGCAAACCAATTTCTAATAATTTTCTATTCTGTTTGCTATTCGGCCCAGTAATATCAGTACACAAAGTATATTTGCACTTTATATATCCAATACTATGTGATTTATGTCTATTCAAAACAAAATCATATACATATACGTGTTTATGTTTATGTGGTTTATACATATATTATATAATATAAAAAACTATTCTCGAATCCTATTTTCTTTGGGACAATTTACATAATCAGTTTTAAACGGACACCATTTACAATGTTTCGCACCTTTTCCTGCTAGTGCTAAATATTGTCGTTCTTCATTTTTATTGCCATCCACATCAAAACATGTTTCTACGAATTCATCTATACGTTTTTGTATTTTTCTTTGAGTAACCGTTCCGGATGATGGTTGATGCTGCTGAACCCGTTTTTGAGGAAACATTGAATTCTCTATTAACTTTCTTTTAACTATAAAAAATTCTACATTAATGTTTTCTATAGGAACACCATATTGTTCTGAGAAGTATGTTTTATATGTAACTAACTGAGCGGACTTTAGTGGGTCTGCTTTTTGATATTTATTCCAACCCATTCTGCTAGTCTTAATATCAAAAATTTCAATGGTATTAGTAGGTTTATGTCGTAAAACTAAATCCATAAATCCATACCAATATACTGATGAATTCTTTTGTGATGCTTGAGTACATAATTCCATCTCTATTCCTAGCAACTCATAATCACGACTAGAAAAATATTGTCCTCTGCGCTTCTTAAACCAGTCTAGTATAGCAATACCATCTTCATGATATTCTGCTAATTGTAATGGGGTTGAAAAATGCTCGCCGTCTCGTTCTTTTACGCATTTACTATATTCAATCTTAAGATTCTCCATTAATAATTCTGGTAAGTCTATTGCGTCTGCTTTTTTTACAGACTCAGTATACATAACCGTTAAAAAATGCTGGAGTGTTTCGTGAAATGCAGTTCCAAAAACAGTATCGATAGACGCCGTAAATGGTGCTAGACGATCGATGTATGCTAACTTCCAATTTAATGGACATTTTTCATACATTGACCACTGCGAATATGAAATTCGTCTAGGAACAGAATTAGCATCTCGTACTGCTAATCGATAAACTGGATTAATATAATTACCTTCTTTATTCATTTTATTTATTTACGGGTACAATTTAATTTCTTCTTTCGCGTCTAATAGGAGTTTCATTTTATGATCTTCTACTTCTTGATAAAAGTCGTCAACTGCTTGATCGTGTTCTGCATCATCAAAATTGTCTGGATCCGGATATTCAAATGGTGGATCATGATCACAATAAAATTCACAACCAAATTGATTTGCATACCCTCCAGACACATGGTTGTATCCCTCATCTTCAGATGTTATATTCATTTCAAATTCAGAATCTTTAAATTTATAATTAATATGATCTACTAATCGATAAATTAAACTTTCTGGGGCATCCCATGCGGATTCAAAAGTTAATTCTAAAATTTCATCACTTTCGTGAAAATAATATGTTTGCAGATAACACCACTTTGCACTTATATTATTTATCATATACTCTCGGTCTGGCCAGCTAGGAGTATTATCTTCAGTAGGCCAATCCTCATATAATAATGAATACAGATTTAACGTCGTCAAATTTTCTAGCTGATCCCATGTTATATCATCAAATATACCTTTAACTATAAATTTCTTAAGATACAATATAATATCAGACGAACCTTCAATACTAATAAATGTGGATACGTGATTTGCCATTTTACTTCTTTTATTATTAATATAAGAAAAATATTGCTAATAACCTAATTAAACTCATTAAGATATATATCAATTACGTCTTTAGTTTTATTTAGATCGGATTCGAAGTTGCCTTTGTGTCGACATCTTACAATGCGTTTAATGATATCAAATTCATACGCATTAAGTTCCCATTCTGTTGCAAATTTATATAGACTATCTTTACCTATGTAATGTTGCTGTGTATGAGCAAATGGTATTTCTTTTAATTTCATTTTATTCCTTTTAATAATTTCTTTTTTTCTGCACTATTATACCCATACAATGATAATATACGATCGCAACTTTCTTTATCCATTAAATCTAGATAATCAGTTACCTCAGATTTACTTATCTGATAATGTTCTGCAAATTGTTGTATTAAATTAACGTCATACTTATCAGATTTCTTGCCTTTTATGTATTTTGCAAATGCTTTATTATTTGGCAATAAGTCGTGATATAATTTATAAGTATCTCTTGGTTTTAATTGTCCAATTGTATAACACTGTAATTCATTAACTAAATCAGTTAGTTCCATTCGCATTGACAACCACCTATTCACAATAAATGGGGCAAACTTCTTTTGTTCTGGTTCCGTCCATTCTTCCCACGTTTTCTTTTTATTGGTTATCCCATTTATAAAATCAAATATACTAGCCATTATAATTTATATTTTCGTTTAAATTGTGCTTCAAAATTACTACCCATTCCCATTTCTAATATTATAGCATTTTCTGGGACTCCAACCAATTTTTTTGCAGTTAAAATATCATCAATACTCTTCTTTTTATATGTTTTCATCTTTACTCGAGCATTGCTACGATTTGATGTCTTAAACACAATAGTAATGTTACCTTTTAAAATCTTTTCTGCCATATATAAGTTATTTTGTTAATTCTAATTGATTCTCGTTAAATATATGTAATAAACCAAATTCATCCATTTCTCCTACAACACGAATATCTCCCTTAACTGTGGTAAATACTGATACTATAGTACATGGAAATTTGTATCCTTTTGGTTTTATGGCTTTGTCGCCAATTTCAAATTTACTTGTCATTTTTCTTTATCTTTACTGGTTGAAACTCTTCTGGTATTGCCCCACAATCATCACATCTAAATACTGGTACTGGTACCATGGTATCTTTGTCTTGACCTGTTAAGAATTTTGAAACTTTATTAATTGCCATTACTTGTCGAAAATATATACATTCACATTCTTTGCAAACAATGGGTTGCATATCAGTTGGTTTAATATTTGGATTATGTTGATTCATTGATATTCTTTATAATTCATTCATAATATTAACAAACATCGCCATTATGTTTATTTCTTTATCAACTACAGTTGCGTCTTTAAATTGAGCTTCTGCAATAATCAATATCATTGCCGCAATATGCCCTGTCGCAAATTCTTCTAGATTATCATATAGAAATGTATATAGTGGTGTAAAATCTCTTACTTTACTATCTGCAATACATTGCCTTACTTTATTAAAAGTTGCTTTTTTATCTTTAGCATTTTTAAGCATTTCCAATACTTCAGTCATATAATTTGCCTGTATAGCACTTGCTTTATCTAATTGCAAAGTACCATCCACTACTGATGCTTGGGCTGCATTAATTGCTCTTCGAATATCTGGATATGACGCATTAATAATTGCTGCAATATCCTGAACATCATATGACACGTTCTTTTCATCTAATACAGTAACCAATCGCTTTGCTACATCAGTTTTATTTGGTGGTGTGATTGCAAATGTCTGGCATCTACTCTGAATTGGATCTATAATCTTTTCTACATAATTACATGTTAATATAAATCGAGTAGTCTTACTATATGTTTCCATTAAATTTCTCAGAGCTGCTTGAGCATTTGGAGTTAAATAGTCTGCTTCATCTAATATTACAATCTTCCAACGTTTAAAGCCTACCGTTGACGCATACCGCTTAATCTTATCTCTTACAGCATCTACTGAGTTTTCATCGGATGCGTTAATATACATAACATCTGCTTCGACACTATTTGCAATTATCTTAGCTAATGTTGTCTTACCTGTTCCAGCTGGACCAAAGAATAATAAATGCGGCACATCTCCATTCTTAATGAATATCTTAACTTTATCAATAATATGTTCATTACCAATATATCCATCCATTGTATCTGGGCGGAAGGATTCTACCCATAGTGTGTTTTCTGTTACTCCAAACATATTTTATTGTTTTCCCGTTGATCCAAATCCACCTTTACCTCTATCAGTGTCTGTTAACACTAATACTGAGTTCCATTCTATTTGTTCAACTTTATTTAATACTAATTGCCCTATTCGATCACCCTTTTCTATAGTAGCAGATGTTGTTCCGTGATTAATTAAAATTACTCCAATCTCTCCTCTATAATCAGCATCAATAGTACCTGGACTATTTAATACGGTTAACTTCTTTTTAAATGCCAATCCACTTCTAGGTCGTACTTGTATTTCATAGCCAATTGGTATTTCTACAAATAACCCGGTTTTAATTAATACACTACTACCAGGATAAATTATTTCACTATGAGTTGATCTAACATCACATCCTGCACTGCCTATTGTTTCATAGTTAGGCAGATCATTATCTGATTTATTTATTACTCTAACTGTCATCATTAATTTTGTAATTGAACTAACCAATAGCTAGAATTAAAGTCTGGTCCTGTAAAATCAATTCTAGATAATCCTTGGCTCGATACATGCATTGTTCCCATATCGCCTTTGTTTGCTACTAATACTTCTTTTAGTTTGTCAGCAGAGAAACAAATTGGAGATAACTCATCACCCGTTGATGATCCAACTTCGAATGTAATATTATCTGAATTAACGGTTGAATAATTAATAATAAATTTAATTTCGCCGTTAACTACTTGCACTGCAAAATTCTTTGCATCTGGTAATGCATTTTTTGCTTTAATAAATTTACTCATAAATGCATCGTCAATCGGCAATGTCACTTCATATGGTGGCTCCGTGTTTATAGCTGGAACTGCTGGAATAACGGTTGTATCTGCTAACATAAAAGTTGCTTTAGTACTACCCTCACTAATTTTCATTGCATAATTCTTACCAGATGAATCTTGTACGTTAATATTAATATTTTCGCCTAGTGCCGATAACATTTTAATTAAAGATCCAGTATGATTAATACCTAGTTCGCCTTTCATAAATGGAGTTGTGTTCCATTGAAGCTTTCCAACAACAGTTTGATCCATATCGATAAGTTCGCAACCTACCCCGTTGTCATTTTCTTTTAATATTACCGCTTCGCAATTACCAGCAAGATAATAACGATTGATAAATGATTGTAATTTACTTTTTTCCATTATATAACCTATTTAAAATTTAAAAAATTTATTGAATTGTTTAACATCGGTAGTAGATATACTCTCACCACCAAACTTTTTATATGTCTTTTTATATGCCGAATATACATTCATTGCGTTGTCTGGATTTGCAAACATTTCATGTAATGATAATACAACATTGAATAATTCTTTTGGAATTGCTGTTTCTAATAATTCAACATGATTATTTGTCAACTTATTAATATCTTTAACAATTTCACAATATAAATGCGTGTTATGAACTACCATTCGGGGCATACCTTCTTGTGAATACCTATCCAATCCAGCATCTGTCTGTCCACCTAAATATTCATAGGTAAAGTCATTGCATGCAGGACATCCCATACTACATGGAACATGTTTAGTTTTATCTATTGTTATTTCGCCATCTCTACCCTGTTTAATGTGAGTCTTACGACGATATTCTGCATTCTTAGGGAAGTATAACTCAGTAAATGTCTGTGTCTTATAATTACCAGAATGAAGATAAGTTCCATATACTGGATATTGTCCTGGAGAAGATGAATCGGACATTAATTGTATACGGTTATCTGTCATTTTGTTTAACAATTCCTGCAGGGTAGCTAATATAAAGAAATCTGAAATTTTACTAATGCCTAATAGGTGAATATATTCTATATGTTTCTTTTCAAATTCCCGTTCTTGTAACATTAATGCAATTACATACATAAAGTCTACTAATTTCTTAGGACCTCCAATACACCAACCTTTAAAGTCAAAGTCTTTGAACTTATGATACCACTCTTTATATTCGTCACTGAATGTACCTTGTATTACATTTAAGAATTTTGTCTTACCACTTTGATTCTTTTCAAAGTATTTAAAATTGTCAAATGATATATCCATTGCGTCATGAAACCGATTCTCAAATGTAACTCGGGGTGGTATATCTAAATTTGCTGCTACATCACTATTGGCTTCTAACCAATGAAATATCTTTTCTCGAATTGTGCCATCCCATTTTAAGGCACCAGTCGCAATCTGGAATCCTCCTGAATCACCAAATACAAATGTGCCATCATCTAATCCTAACTGATCTCTAAAGTCCATTTTTTTATAATGATGGCCTGCAGTTACCAGGAAGTATGGATGCCTCCACTTTTCCGGATATTCTTTTGAGAAAAATCTCATCGACGTTCCATCTTCGAACTTAGTGTTCTTCTTAAATGCAGAAACCATAGATCCTGCAGATAAAGATGGTATATATAAAAACTCTTTTCTATCGCTCATATTTTCCTTGACTTTTTAATAAATGTTTACAATATTCCCTTTCATGCCAAACGCATATTTCTTTATCATAGTCATTTGCAATAATATATCCTTCCATTTGTCGTCCTAAGTCTGACGTGTCTACTATGTCATAATGCGTTTTGGGTGCATCTAATACGTCATGTAGTGTATCGATTGCAGATTGAACATCGAATGGTTTATACATTCTATCAATATCTATAAATTCTGGGAATGATCTAAAATTTGGATATACAATATCAGCACCAAATGCAGTTGCTTCAATTACCGTCCATGATACATAGTCTTGTAATGCTGAATTAAATTGTATTCTACATGTAGCCAACTCTGTATAATATTCTTCTTTTGTTAAACCATTTAATAGTTTAAATCTAGGTTCTTCTTTGGCAAGTTTATTTAGTGAATCAATTACACCTGGTAACATAGATCTAAACTCTTTACCTGATGTGGTTACGTGCCACTCAAAGTCTGGTTTTTGTTTTAAGAACTCTTTTGCTACCTCCATCATGAAAAATGGATTCTTTTCCTTATCGAGTCTAGATGAATACACAATAACGTCTTGTTTATCTAAAGAATCATATTCTGGCAATTTAGCTAATGTCGCTTCTTTATGAATTGGTAATGATACAACATGTATTGGTGCCGTAAATCCAGCTTCTCGCAATTGTTCTTTGTGTACCGTTGACCCAATAAAGATTCCAGTCATTCGTTTATCTAAACCTAATTCAAATCCACGCATCCAATTTCTCATTGGATATGTAAAATCATATTCGTCAACGCTTTGAGCGTGAAGCATAGAATAAATCTTTAAATCAATTCCATATAAATCAATTGCATATAATATAGATTCAATTCCAGGATGCCAATAATCTTGAAGAAAAATAATATCTCCATCATTTACTTCATCTCGATTCAACATATCTAAGAAATTAGCACATTGACTCATTGCAAATTTACCTCTACCGACGGCATCTAATACTGCTCCAATTTTAATTTGCTGATCGGGGTCAAACTCTCCTTCGACATCGATAAACTCTAATTCATTAGCATACGGCTCAAATGTTGCCGGCATCCATTCTTTTGATAGCTGATATGTATATCTAGCTTTTAGTGGCTCTAGGCCAAAATAAAATAATTTTCTCATCTTTCTACTATTGCTCCATTTTCCCAATCTTCCCATACTTCTACTTTGTATAGATTGGTATTATTATCTAAAATCCATTCTCCAATATCTTCACAACTCATACGATCGAATTCTAATATATTACCTCCAAAATTAGTTCGTAATTGTTTTTTAATTCTGCGTTGCATTAAAATAAATTCTTCATCTCTATCAGTATGTGTTACTTTTGCATAACACTTAAATCCAAATTGGTGTCGATGCCTATCAGATAAAAATCCTACTTCCGGAAATATTTCTTTAGCTTCAGGCCAATTATGGAATCCTTCGATGCTAAACGTTACTACTACTGAGTACTTCATTTGCTATTAACTTTTTAAATTTAGTTGTAGACCATCCATGATCTCTATTAATATAATGTATCGGGATATTTAGATCTTTACCCGTAAACTCTTTATCTTTGTAATCATTTCCCAGAAATCTCACTTTAATTTGAGCTTTACGATCGGCAATTATATCATATAATTCAGCCTCAGTGGTATATGTAACTACGTCGTCAATTTGTTCAAAACAATTTAACATTTCAATACGATCTTGTACATTTAGAATTGGCTTTAATTTATGAGGCCTTTCTATAGAAGGATCGGTATGTAATAATACTATAAATTTATCACAATTAGATTTACATTCTTTAAACATTGCAATATACCCTGGGTGTATTACATCAAAATTACCTGCAATTATTCCGATATTCATCATAACTCCTCATCAAATTTATAGTTGCTAGGTTTAATTTCCATCATGTTACATTTAGTTACTTGATGGACGCGATACCAACCAGCATCTATACTAAATGTATCGGTATCTTTAAGAACTTGTAATGCGGTATCTTGTATTCTATATATAATGTGGCATCTATTGATTAGATCAGGCGGTATACGTGTTATAGTTTCTGTATTTGCTTCTATAGTAATGGCACAATTACTTGTATCCAATATCCAACGAATTGTTTCTAATCGTTTAGTTCCTACAAAACATTCTAACATGTATTCTATAGTAAAATAATAATGTGGATATTCGCTAACATCTGCTACATTTAATCCATGTTCTTTGTCGTCATCTAACTCTCTTACAAAGAATGTCATGATATCAGAATATCTACCTTCGACTTCTAGTCCACGCCATTGTTTTTTGCCGTACATATATAACTTTTTTATTTATTATAGTAAAAATATTACTATTTTCCAAATGAAAAGAATTTATTTACCGTATTATTTTCTGGTAATTTACCCCAATTCATTGCTGCATAGAAATCATCTAGTTTTCCTTGAAGATCACTTTCAAACATTCGTTGTCTGTCAATATATTCTTCAACAAAATTTACAATTTCTGGTGGATCATCGTATCCTCGAAGTGCCATTGTTTCAAATCCATATGGATTATTTCTTAGATATGCCCATTTAATTTTATCGCCATTTTTAATATCAATTGCATCGGATTTTAATCTGCTTAACACATCATTAAAATTAATTGAAGATTTTACATGGGCAGGTGTACCTTTAAGATAACCAGAAAATGCCTTTCGGCCTTTAATGTATTTAGATATTTCTTTAACACCAGTATTCTTCATTACATTTAAAATTTCAGAATTTTGTATAGACTCCTTAAAGTTAAATATTAAATCAGATGTTTCAGTTTTACTTTTTTCTTTTACTATATACCATAAAGTTTCTTTCATTATCTTTTTAAAATCTACGGGGAAACTAGATCGGACTACATCCATTCCTTTTATATCTAATTTATCCGTAGGCTTACCTTCTTTGAATATTACCCATTGAGAATATCGTTTTTTGGCAATCCAAAGACCAGACTTTGCCACATATTCTTGTTTTATTTGGAAACGATGATCTGTTGTATTAAGAAATACTGCTGCATATTGATCATACATTGCATTTACATGGTTTTGTATTTCAGACGCAATTTCATTGGTTTTTTCAATCATGAATTGCTCGTTATTCTCATCAAAATCAGGATATCGGTTTTCTATAAGTGGCAACGAACTAACAAATGTAGAATCAGTGTCAGTATAAAAAGAAAATTCTGCTTTATTACCATTGGCATTTATAAAATGATCTTTACCAGTTTCTTTTTCATAATAGTTATTAATTACTTTTGCAGAAAATTTAATTACGCTCTGACCTGTTGCTGTAATGGCTCCTGCATTATCTAAATCGTGAAATCTAAATGTCTTTAATCCTAATACTCCATAAAATGAATTAAGTAAAACTTTTTGTGTTAATTGTAATGCATCATAAAACTTATAATCTTCTGATCCTACTTCGTATTCATCGCGCTTGTTCTTAAATACTACACGTTCATCAAACCACTTTTCTAGAATAGCAGGTAAAAATCCTTTTCGTGCGGTAGTGTATACGGCTCCGTTGCTAGCGATGGTATATTTATGCTGTTTTAACCATACTTTTATATCGGCAATACTATTGCCATTAATATTAGCCATAATTGGATCTGAGTTCAATAAACACTTTTCATCCCAACCATTTACAACACCAATTTTAGTTTCCGGTGATATATTTAATGTCATGATAATTGATGGATACAGTGAAGTTAAATCTAAATCATATATCCATTTATATAACCCAGGAATTGGAGGCATCACATATGCCCCAGCTAATGCATCTTGGCGATCTTCTTCTATAAATCTAAATTGTTTATTCGGAGCTACAAATCCATTTCTTTTTAAATCTACGATTGCTGCGCCATCTAGATATTTAGATGCATAGTATACATCTTCATATGGAACATGGCCTTTATGACAAATTGTTCTAGCTAAATTAATGAGTTGTAATTTTTCATCTAACTCATATACCAAATCAACATCGGTCATATTATAATACGCAAACTTATGAATATCTTGTTCAAATAAATCATCTAAATCTCCGTCATATTCGACTTTACCTCTACCTAACTCTGTCTTAGCAACAGTATCTAAACGATAATTTGGTAATTCTGTATATGTAAAATTTTTATATAATTTTATATAATCTAAACTAGATACTCCAAATATCTTCCATTTTTTACTTTTAGGATTTTGTGTAACTATTCCAGCTGGAGAAAATTTATTAATAGATTGTCGACCTAATATTTTTTTACATCGACCTAATAAATATGGAATATCATATCCATCTGTATTCCAACCCGTTATTACAGTGGGTTGTATTTCAGCAAATGCATTAATGAATCTTGTAAGTAAGTCCTTTTCGCTGCGGAATATTTCTAATACATAACCATCTCCTTGTATGGTACTATCTTTAATGCGATTACGTTCATCTAATATTAATACCCGGCGATCGTTACCAGTTTTATCATAATATGCAATAGATGTTATAGATGTTCGTACATCCTCAATAGTACTATATCCATTTTCATCTTTAGCCGTTTCTATATCAAAGTAAAAATCTCTATGTCCTTTTGATACAGTATCGTCTTCATAGTATAAATCTATTAATGTACGAACTTCTTCATTTAAGTCGGATTCATATGCTTTTGCATTATCGCGATGATTACCAGAAACTTTTTCTAAACGAACACCATCTAATGTTTGATATTGTCCATTGTCATTTGGTAAATATCCATATGGTTTAAATGGAAATTTTTGATGACCTAATTCGTCGTCCCACACGTGCATTATACCGCCGCGCTTATCATAACCGATTGCTTGATATGCCATTTACTTTTCTTGTTTTTTGCATATATTCCATATGCCGTAAATATTAATTGTGATAATAATAAAACTTAACATTAGATGACTTATATTATATATAAAAAAATCATATGTTACCCAACCAATATCACCAATTATCCATGTTACCATAGCATATTTAGTTAACTTCCGAGCGTTAAGTATGTATCCGGCTAAAACTAATAATGTGCTAAGCCATCCTAGAATTTCAATCATTGACTACAGCAATTTCAGATTCTCTTACTAATACAAAATGTTCGTCGTCTAAAACAATTTCTTTGTTTTCACCTAAATTAGATTTATATACATATACAGTATCATCAACTTTAACAGTCATTGGGATACGAGCTCCTGTTTGTGTAAACAACCCATCTCCGGTTGCTATTACTTTTCCTAATACAAATGCCATATCTCTATCAACTAAAATAATACCTGACTTAGTTTTTTCTGCTTTTTTTTCTACTTTTAGCAATACCTGATCACCCATTGGTTTCCAATTCATAACTTGTTCTTTTTTTTTATTTATAAATATAATTTATTTTTAACTCTTTATATGTTGTTGTACTATACCAATATATCATAATCTTTCTATATTACTAAGCGTTACATTGTTTCCTACTAGTCTAGAAACTTCTTGACCCTGTGCATTAATTTTTATAAAACACGGAATGTTTCTAACGTTATACTGATTAGCAATTTGCATATCATTGTCAATATTAATTGTTCGAAATGGAACAGTTAACTTATTTAATTGTGGCTTTAATAATTTGCATGGACCACACCATGCTGCTGTAAAATATAGTAATTGACTCATGTTATATTATTATTTATTATTATACGTAATTTATCAATAAGTACTTGCACATCTTCTGGTTCCATGGTTATGGCACAACATGTATTGACATTTTCTTTACTCATCTTCTAATAGTTCAAATATTTCTAATAATATTTCATCATCATCACATTCATTAATGAATTCAATGATATCTTTCTTTAATGTCAATAATTTGGGACATGTCCATTTTAATTCTTCCATATTATACTCCTCGTTCTGTATCATATGCAATAATGTGGTCTCTGCCTGTCATATTATAACCTTTTTCGGCACACATTTCAAATACCACCGGATACATTTTAATTAATGTTTCTCTAGTATCGCCAGCTGGCATGATATATGTTTTATTCTTAGGAATATTATGATGAACTCTAAACTCTTCAATCTCCCTCAAACCTTCTTCAGTACCATCCCAAACTGGTTTGTAATGATAGTCGGTATGATACTCTAAGGTCTTAGCTATAGCTTCATGCTTTAATCTAAATTTGTTGTGCTGTGTTATCATTCTTTCGTCCACCACTTTTCCTTGAGGCGTAACAGCATCGAGTACGGGTACAGAATTACTGAATTTCGGACTGAGAGAAATAAGATCCAAAGGGTAATCAGTATCCAAAAAATGACTTCCTTCAGTCTCGATAGTAATGAGTATGTTTCTTTCATGTGCAAAGTGTGTTAATTCGTTTACTAATGCTGGATGCATCGTTGGTGATCCTCCAGTTAGCATCATCTCGCTTACGTGAGGGTTGTCATCGTATATCTTTACGATATCGTTAAATGTGAATGTTCCTTTTTCTGGATGAATTGATGTATACCAAGAGTCACACCACCCACCTTCTCCAAAATAACATCGATGTGTACACCCGGTGGTTCTTACTGCTATTGTAGGTCTGCCAAACCGACTACCTTCACTCTGTACGCAACGATATACTTCTAATACCGGCAACACTTTATTATAATCTTCTATTCTTTTCATTTTTTTAAAATCATGATTTATCGATAATTCTGACATTACTACTGGTAACATTTATTTCGAATAAAATATATACTGAATTATATTCAACATTTCACTTATTATAAGTAAAATTATAGAAATACCCAAATTAAACGGGATAAATGAATATCCAATAATTCGAAGACTAGATTTAATATATGATATCATTTTATATTTTTTAGGTTTGCGCTGAGTATATTTTTCAGTTTTCCATAATGGTATCTTTGTATTATCTGAAAAATATGTGCCTCGCCTTGCTTCTGTTATTCCATCACTCATATTAATTTATTATTTTATTATTCGTAACTTGCTGAATTTCGTTCATGTTCATAAACTTCTATTTTACTAGCTCTTACACGGCCGTTTGTTTCTTTAAGCAAGAATCCATTAATGACTTTATATAAAAACTCTGCAAACTTTTCACACCCAGTATCATCAATGACTCTGAGTTGAATAATCCCTTGAGCATCCATCATTCTAAATGAATCTAATTCTGGATCGTCATTAGCAATGATTACGGTATGATCTAGTAACCAGGCAAAATAATCTTTTGGAGCAAATCCATTTATTTTATTTTTAGATCGTTTCATTCCTCCAAAATCAAATACCCAATTTCGATGATCTAATTCTCCTTCAAACCATACTCGAAATGATATAGCATATCCATGTAGATAACTACAATGTGTTTCGGTTGCTTTCCATTGTCGGAAACATGTTGAATATCCGTCAAATAGTTTAGTTGATGTAAATTTAGCCATTAGTTATATCCTTTTACAAATTCATAATATTCTGATCTCGTTGCTGGGTCATCTTTAAATGCTCCAGTTAATTTGCTAGTCTTCATAGAAGCACCACCATGTTTCACTCCTCTACATGATACACAATTATGGGTAGCATCAATCATTACTGCTACTCCTTTATTATCATTAATAATAGTGTCAATTGAATTGTGTATTGCAACTGTCAATTGTTCCTGGATAGCACCACGCCTTCCAAAATGTTCTACTAACCGATTTAGTTTACTTAATCCAATTACATTGCTATCATCGCCTGGAATATATGCTACATGTACTTTACCCATAATTGTTTGATGATGATGTGAACACATTGATGTCAATGGAATTCCGCCTTCAAATACCATACCATCATATCCATCACTAGGAAATGCAGTAATATTAGGTGCACCATTATATCGACCAGCCCACAAATCGTTAACATATGCTTTAGCAACACGATGTGGTGTATTATCTGAATTTGGATCATTTTTCCAATCACACCGTAGAGCAGTTAAAAATTCACCAAATGCTTTAGTTGCATTCTTTATCATTTCGGCTTTTTCTTCGTCTGATAGATTGCCTCCTGATGCTACTCCATTTGCAAAACCTTCCCGAACTAATTCTATAGTTTTATTCGTTGTCATATAACCTTACTTGTTTTGTCTATTACTATTATTAATAATATAGTATATTTTATTTAATTTTCAAAGTATTTTTGCCTTTTTTATGTTTAGGCTCATATGGACAGTGCCGACAGCCGTTGCCACAGCATGATCCTCGTTTCACATGGTATGACTCAGTCATTACCCGATTACCATTCTCGTAGTAAAAATCAGTAGGAAAGAGCTTGTTTCCAAACTCTTTCACATACTGTTGATATATCCAATCCGTTCCCAAATTGACCATCTTTTACTTTGATTCTGCTACTGATGCTTTTCTGTAATCCGTAACTAGTTTTTTAAGTTCACCAACTGATTTTCTTGCTTGTTGTTGTGACTTTTTTGTTGTTCCGTTATGTTGAGCTTCAAACTCATTCCATAAACTCAACATCGATTCAAATAACTCTTGTTTGTTCATCTGTACTTCTTTTTTTTTTTGTTAATAAATATATTTTACTTTACTGGTTATGTTATTTCACAAGCGCCGCCAGCACACGCTAATTCTCCTGATAAATCCGTATCATCATCTAATTCTACAATTCTAGATAAATCAACTGATTTTAATGTCGTTAACATTGTATTATATGTTTCTTCATCGCAATCTTCAAATGGGGCTTGCACATACGTTCCGCCGTTATACGGTAATACCGATAATCCATTATAATGTTTTCTGTTTTCCCACATCCATTCACCAGCTAAATCCCACTCATCTTCTTTAAGTGATACAGTTGCTGATACATTATGTGTATTGTTCCCTGTTCGATGTCCTGGTTTTACCCATTCTAAATGAACTTTTTTAATTCTATCTAAAAGATGAAATGGGGATTCCGTTCTCATAATTGCACCGTCTGGTGCCTTTTGTGGAATACCAATTACTGCAGTATCATGTGGTCTAAAATATTCATCTTCTATTAGCTCCGGATGATTTGTTGCTAAATATGTATATATAGCTTCATTTTTACCAACTCTAACCCGTCTAATATAATAATCATTGTGCCATGCATGAATTCCTGAGCTAGTTCCTAATGCCAATGACGTTGTGCCTGCAGGTTTCACTGTGGTTGTTCTTGCACTTTCATTGATACCCAATATTTCTGCTACTCTAGAATTTTCAGTTTTAACAATTTCCGCAGCTTTTGTCATATCATATCCTAATACAGTTCCTGATCCAATACCTGTCATAGATACACCAATCAATGCATCCTTCTCAGTTGTTCGTTGCCATATTGGTCGTAGATAGTGAAATTCAGTATACCCTGCTTGCAATGTTCCAATAAATGCTGCGGCTTTTACTCTGTTTTCAAAATCTTCTTGTGACTCAATATCTGAAGCATTTACTTCACATAAATTACAGAATTGAAATGGTCGTAGAGCAATTTCGCAACATGGATTAGTTCCCCAATCTTTGTCATTTGTTAAATATATACCCGGTTCGCCAGCACCTGATAATTCTACTCGCTTCCATAGATCCATGAAAAAGCTTTTTGTCAACTTGTGTCTCATTAATGCTGCTGAATTATTTGCTCTTCCTCGTTGTGGATTAGTTTCCCACCAATTACCTGATTTACATGAAATCATTTCTTCATCGTCGGCACTAAATAATGATATTAACGCTGCTCGTCTAATACCACCAGCTAAAACAGCATCTGCAATATGACATATTATATCGTGAACTTCAATTGGAGATAAAAATTCACCAACTTTTTTAGAATCCAATATACCTTGCACTTTTATTAAACATTCCTTTAACGGTTGAGGTCCCGGAGCTTTTCCTCCTGATGTTACTAGTCTTGCACCCTTTTGTCTAATATCAGAAAAATCAAATTTTAATTTTGATGTTCCTTGAAAATAACTTTTCATTAATGCTTTAACTGCATCTGCCCACCCTTCAATTGAATCAGCAATAAGATATCTCCTCGTTCGGTCCAAATTTGGTTGTCTGATTTCTGGTAGGTTGTCTACGTGATGTTTTTGTACTGAATATCCAACCCCAGTGCCGCCTAATAATAAAAACATTGTTTCGCCAAACGCTCTATAATCATCGATTGGAAGATATGCACAATTATAAATTCGATTTGGAGAAATTTCTATTGGCTTACCGCCAAATTGCAATGATCTCATCGATGGTAATACTTTTCTAGCATACACAAATTTGTATGCGTCTAATATTTCTTTACGTAGTTCAGGATATTTTTCTATATGCATATCTTTATTACGTGTTACTAATTCATCCCATGTTTCGCGACGCTGGAGGGACGGGATATACTTGGCATACTTCATGTATACAGTAATATCACTTAAAATTTTGTTTGAAATCTCCATTTTGTAATCTTTTTGTTTTGTGTTATTAACGATTTATTTTTAGACAAAAAAAGCCCGGGGTGTTACCCGGACGTGCTTTATTATAAATATGGCATCATCCCAATGTTCCACCCAAATCTTTAAACTTTTGTGCAAGATTTTTCTTGACCATATTTTCTCCTGTTTTCATAACTTTAGTAGTTTCTTTTCCTTGCTGTGTCTGTGGTTCAAAGAATTGGAATTGTCCATTATTTGTATTTATTTTACATGGCAATGTAACGCCATCTGGTCCGAATCTATTTTTAATTACATGGACTCGACCCGTTCCTGACATTTTATCTTCGACTTTCCTAGACAATGACATCAAAAAGTCAGCAACCATTACTTTACCATATGATGACGCAATCTTGTCTGCTTCAATTACATCTTCTTCTAGTGCTGACCTACCTGCTTGAGATGCTGTCCATACTGGTATTTTATATTCACCAGCCATTCCACGCATTTCCTCATATAATTCTTCTAATGCTTCGTGTTTATCTTTTTTAGTGTTTACCTTTAAGAGATCACCATAATCTATAATAACTAAATCTGGAGCTTTCCCTAACATGATAGTTTTTTCCATATGAGCCTTAATACCCATTACTCCTACAGATTTAGTTGGATAGTGTTTTATAATTAACTCACCTTTAAGTTTACCCACCTTTTCTTCTATGTCTTCTAGATAATTTTTTAAGTTTTGTGCATTAATGCCGGTTACTACAGAATCATATCTTTGGCCTACATAATTTTCGTTGAGCTCTAAGGTATAATGAACAACTGTTTTACCAGCTTTTATTGCATTTGCACCTATATTAATAAGCAACCATGATTTACCAATACCAGCTGGTGCCATAACTACTCCTAATTCTCCAGGGGCTAATCCACCATCCATTAAATCGTCAATTACATCCCAACCAGTAGTCATTGTTGCACGTGCTGCTTCTGAATAACGAATAGATACATTCTCATTATATTCTAATCCAATATCAGTGTCAGCCCCGGCCTTCATAGCACCGTCAATTTTACTCTTAATTTCGTCATAATTACCCATTTTAAGTAAATTGACGCTATCCATAATTGCGCGCTTTATTTCTTGATTCTTACAAAATTTTAGTATTTCGTCTTTGACAAATGTTAAGTCGTCTGACTCCATAAATCTAAAAACGTCTTTAAGTTGTTCTAATATAGCGGCTTTAAGCACATCATTTTCTATACTTGTAACTTTAACTTTTAATACGTCTTTTGTGGGAGGACTTTTATATTCCCGAAAATGGTCTATTATTACTTCTAATAACCAACTATTTGCGTCAGACTCAAAATATTCTGGCTGAATAATATCGGTAATTTGTTGTAAGAATACTCTATCGGTAAACATTGCTGCTAAAACTTTTATCTGAAAGCCCCAACCATATTCACTTAATTTATCTGTCATATTAGATAATAATAAAAATTATAATAAAATCAAATCATTTATGTGTTTGTTTTGCATATGCATCTAATGAAAGCCATGTTCGAGTCAACCAATCTGGTAAATTCTTCATTACAGCCCACATCTTATCTTCATAAAATAATCTCTGAAACTCAGCTCGGTTTAATCCAGTTACTGGTTCTGACATTATTCCCCTAATCTTTGAAGATACATTTGCTGATATATCTAATAATTTTATATCCATAAGTTGCCAATTTTTAATTAAGGTTTCTCGATTGTCTAAAATCTTTTGATATTTTTTTGTTTCAGTTAAAAGTTCATTGCTCTTTGTAAACAATTCTTCTAATGTAACTTGTCGGGCATTTACAATTTCAGGAATAAGTTTTAAAATAGTTTTAGGACCTATACCAGTTACGCCAGGAATATTATCTGACTTATCACCCGTAAATGATCTATACAATACCATGTTGCTTGGATGTACACCAAATTCGTCTATAACAGCTTGGGTATCATACATTTTCTTTTTAATAGGAGACCATACTTGTATGCGGTCATCTATTAATTGATAGAAATCTCGATCGGTGGAAACAATTGTAATTTTTTTACATGTTTCTGTATACATTTGTGCTATATACGCAATAGTGTCATCAGCTTCGATTCCATCCATGGATAAAAAAGTTACAGGCAAGTTGTCTAAATATGAAACCAGCCGACTAAATTGGTGTTTCATTGATTCTTGCTCATTTTCTATACTAGAATCATGATGATCAAATCTTCGCAGTTTAGTTTTATTAGCTCTATTTGCTTTATAACCTTTATAAATTTTTCTTCGTTTTGCATTACCACCTCTACCATCAAATGCAATAACACATCTACTTGGTTTGAAGTCTCTAACAGTTTTACCAACAGAATATAAAAATCCAGTAATACCACCTATATGGTCACCGTCTTCATTATATGCAGGCGTTGCCCCAAAACTTCTAATAAAGGTATTGAGCCCGTCAAATACCATGATATGATCATTAGCAT
>TARA_R110000764_G_scaffold33718_1_pt1 | contig 23248 bp, 22 predicted proteins | sample TARA_R110000764 | Tara Oceans TARA_R110000764 (sample SAMEA4398111) | marine metagenome | biome: Polar Biome; feature: [SRF] surface water layer (ENVO:00010504); material: water (ENVO:00002006), including particulate matter (ENVO:01000060) such as... | depth 5 m | reverse complement strand
CCGATGCTAAATCCGTATCTACTGCTTCGTTTACCACTGCTTCGTTTACCGCTATTACAGGTGCAGCTTCCGTTGCAACAGCTTCTATCTTTACTGGTTCAGTGGCAATAAGCTCTGTAAAATCTTCAACTTTGCCGTCATATCCATCGCTTTTAAATAGTCCAAAAGAGTGTTCTAAGGCATCGTTGTCTTCTTCGATAAGCTTTTTATAATCATCAAGATTTCCGTTGTACCCGTCTTTCTTAAACAGGTCGTATGAGTGTTGCAATGCTTCTTCGTTCATTGTTTGTTATTTAGTGGTGTTAAATCGACTAGCGTCTGAATTATTATCACCTTTATTTTCAGATTTTTCCTTCTTTAACCAACCAGCGTCTTCTGCAAAGCTAATTAAATCACCATCCTTAGGTAGGTCTTTATCTTTAGTGTTTTTTAAACCATTTACAACGTCGGTATATTCTTTCTCAGTTAGACCAGGTACTTTTAATCTAAGTATTTTCTCGATAACTTGCTCCTTCTTATCTGTATCAAGTATAGTTAATTTTCTATCACCTACTTTCAAAGTAACACCGTATAATTTTCCGTCTTCATCCTCTACGTTTTGACCGTATGTTACACCAAAGCTACTTGCTAATTTTGTTATAGCTTTTGACTCAAACTTATAATCTTTTTCTTTAAGTTTTTTAGCTATGTAATTAATATCTTCTACCTTTCTCTGTCTGTTTAATTCTGTTTGAGTTAAAGGTTTTGCATTTTCTCCTCCACCAGTGTTTGATGTTTTTTTAGTAACTGTTTTTTGACTTGTTTTTTCTTGACCTTGAAAAGAATCCGCTATATCTATTAATATCTCATCAGCTAAGTAGTTTCTTTTTGCATCAGAAGACATATTAAGCCACTCTTCAGATTGTGCAGGTGTAATAGTTTCGTTTAATCTCATTTGTCTCCAAGCTAATTGCTGGTCATGACTTAAGTCTACTATTGATAATTGGTTTTTTATGTTTTCACGTAAAACCTTATTGTTTAAGATTTTACCTCTTTGAAAAATACCTTTTGTGTTTATAGCTGTAACATCTTTAATTCCAGTACTATTTTCAGAATATGTTTTATCAAAGTATTCATCTCTAATAACGCCACTTACTGTTACACCTGACTGCGCTAATAACTTTGTGTTATCAATTCCATCTGGTACATCCACCAATGCGGTAGTGTAAGTTTCTGGGTCTACAGAGTAATTTAACTGGGCTTTACCTTTTTTGTCAAATTTTAAATTATCATTATTTAAAAAACCACTACCTGACATTTTTTGAACAAAAGGATTTGATTTATCAATAATTGCTTTTATCTCACATTGGCCATCATCGTTCCATATTTTTTCGTAGGAAATTCCAGGCATGTCTTTATTCTGGTTAGCAGCTAGAAAAAGAGCGTTTTTAAACTGACTATTATCACCAGCTAAACCTTTATAAGCCACGTTGGAGCTATTAGTACCCATAACTGATTCACCAACTTTATTAGCGTCTAGAGTTATATTAGTAGCAAATTCTTTAGCTACTATATTTTTTCTACGAAACTCTGCTTCTTTTTTATTAAAATCAAGTAAATCTTCCTTAGTAGCAGAACCGGGGTTGAAGGTGTACTTTGATTTCAATTCCAATAAATTCTGCACCGCTTCTGTTTGCCGCTCTACAAATTGCTCTCTGTATGATTTATTTTTTATTCCTGCAGCTGTTTTCTGATAATCTTTAGATATAGAATCTCTGTAGTTGTTCTCCCATACACTTATACCATCTTGCCTTTTTTTCTCTTTAGCCTTTTTATCGGCTCTAGCTTTGTATATATCTTGAACGCCTTTAACCGCTATTTGACCAACATTAACTGCGCTTTGCGCGTATATCTCTGCAGATCTATCTACTATTATTTCTGGATTTCTATAACTCATGTTTTTTTACTTTAATTTTTTCCCGCGTTTAGTAAATCGTTTGTATAATCTTTTTTAGGAGGTGAATTTTTTGATCCAAATCCACCACTTGAAACAGCAGAAGTAGCAATCCCTGCAAGGCCAGAAGCAGCGCCACCCCATGCTTGTGCCTTAGCTTGGTTCGCAGAGGCTTGTTGTGCTCTAGCTTGACTTTCTTGGCCAGAAGCTCTATCGAGATCCGCACTTGTTCTATTTTCTTGAGCCTGAAATTCAAATTGTTTACCCGCTGCGTCTAGCGATTGAATTCTTTGGCCCTCAGCAACAGCAATACCTTGCAGTCTCTGTTGTTCTGACATTTTTTGTTGGTTCATAGCTAACTCTCCTTGCGCTCTAAGCTTTTCGTTACCAGCTTCCTGTTGTTCTATAGAAGCTGCAATTCCTTTTTTAGATTGTAAAGCAGCTTGAGCTAAAGCTGTCGCACCACCAGCGCTAGCACCTGTAGAACGTAAAGTGTCTAAAGTATTTGCTAGAGCAATATCTGTTTGCTCCATTTTTATTTCCGCAGCTTGAGTTGCCACACCTAGATTCTCATATGGGTTAGTTATCATACCGCTAAGATCTTTAGCCATAGAACTCAAGTCTTTTATATCGGCATAAGGATTTATTATCTCTTGTCTTTGACTTTTTATTCTATTAACTTCCGCTTGTGCTGCTCTTTTTTCAGCCGCAGCTCCTCTAGCTTGTCTTTTAGCTGAACCTGCTCCTATTACTGCACTACCTATTGTTGCCACTGCTCCTATTGCTGCTGCTACTGCCATATTTTTAATTTATTTTTTTAACAACCTCAAACGATGGATTTTCGTCTACGGTATATTTTAATTCTTTAAAAGTATTTATTAACCCTTTATTTCTAGCTATGCTTAATATGATACTATAACCACTAGCTTTTGCTACATGCTCTATACCATTCAGTAGAAGCTCTAAAGCGTCTTTTCTGTCATCTTCTCTATAATTCTTATTAGATACAACCCATTCGGTCCATGCTACCTTAGAGTTAGTCGTATACATAAAACCAGCCACTATAGCTACGTTATCTTTCTCAACAATAAAACCACCAGTTCCATTCTCAGGTAATAGATCTTTCGTGGGTATAGCCTTTTTCCATTCTGGCCACATCTTCCACATATCCACTAGGGTTTGCCAATCTGACTCTTTAATTTTTCTAATACTTAATTCCATTTAATTTAATTTAATTTAATAAGATGATTCAACAAAATTTGTTGATACTGCGAATAATTCTTTCTTACCTGCAACTGATTTATCAAGCTTCATTTTAACTGTAGCAAAAAACCCTTTAACACCTGAGCTATCTCCACCCCAAACAACCTCACCTGGTTGAGACAAAGTGTTATTTATTACATTAGCAAAATATTTATTTTCTTTTTTCTTAAAGTTGTTAATAAATAGTTGGTTCTGTATATTCATTAAATTTACTTGAGAACCAGCATATTTAGATATAGGTAAAGTAGAGTCAGTAGATGTGTCCATTGATTCTAGCTCCCATTCATCACTACCTTCGTAGTTTATTGTTTTAAAAGTTTTTACAGAAGATACGTTTTTGTTGAATACAAACGTGACGTATGAGTCGTTTCTTACACCATAAAATACAGATCTATTTTCTGAAAAAACAGGGTCTAAGGTATAGTGTTTGTATATTTTACCTAAATTAACAGAATATAGATCAGTGTTCAAACCAATTAAGAAATCTGGATTGTAGCTATAAAAACTAGTCCACCCGTTAACACTGTCATCGAATGACAATGTGTTGTAACTACCTTCTTGGTAGTTTCCTTCTTCTTTTAAACTTATAACATAGTTTTTATTATGTATGTCCCAACCACCTATAATAGATCCAGTGGAACTTAAACCTCCTAAATTATCTCTAAAAAAGTCTTGCATACCATAATTAGATATTTCTGTTATACCGTCCACAGAAAGTCTCAATACTGCATTACGTTTTCTATCTGAAAAATATTTTCTATAACCATATACAGCAAAAGATTCTGGATCCGTGCTTATACCATAAACACCTCCAAAAGGCACTATTTGACCTATAACCATACGTGTAGATGTTATAGCGGAATTACCTTCAGCAGAGTATATTGCATCTTTATCTATTAAGGCTTTGCTTACTTTGTCTTCTTGAAATATTATTAAATTAGTATCTTCAGCATATAGTTTTTGGATAGATGCATTAGATGGATTAACACTTTTAGTTATATCGTCAGCAACTGAAAACACGTTAGTATTGTTGACACCTGTTCTAGAGTTAAAAACACCTGAGTAAATCATGCTATTAAATCTATGTTGTTGAACATTATCGTCTTCGACTAAATAAGCTTTAACACCAAAATCAACAGACGTATTGTTGTAACCACCTCTAATCCTTGCTTCTTCTATAAACCAATCCTCTGACGTTGTATTTACCGGGTATTTAGTTGTACCAACGATATAATCTTTTGGTAAATTAGCGACTTGCTCAGTGTCGTTGAAAACAGGTTGATCAACAGGGTTACTGTCGTCAGTTAAATTCTTCATTCTTTTAAGCCAGAATGAGTTGAAGTATTTTATTTCAAGTACTGCGCTCATAATTTTATTATTACTTATTTTTTTTAAAACTTCCTTTAATTAACCCCCTGCGTTTACTCCCCACCTGTAATAAGGTAAGGTTTGAATAGTAGTCCCTCCATAATTAGGATTCGTAGGAGCTATTTCACATCTAAAAGTTTTAGCAGTTTTTACAGAAGCATCGTTTTCTTTAATAACACCGTTTAAAAATGATGTATTCTCTATGCCAGCACTAATTCTTTCCTCTAATCTATTAGCACTTGTGTTTAACGGTCCTGCTTGATATTCATATGAGTAAAAACCGTTTGAATTAGGCGAAATAAAACCGTTTTCAGGCAGCAAGTTTGGGTCTGTAAAAAATTGATCTACATAAACGCCATAAGGTGTTCTACTGTACAGGGTTCTTGGTGTAGCTGTAGAGTATGTACATGCTAAATTAGCACTCGTAGAGGTTCCGCCTTGATTTTGATCGTATAAGTTGTATTCGTAGTAATCAGCATCTCTACCTGTACCATTAGCAACGTTGACTCCATCAACAATAACGCAATCACCAGTTGTAAAATCACCTGTGCTTATCCATATCTTAGATGTAAAACCTCCAGGCTCTGGACTGTAAGGTAAACCAACAACCTGCCAAGATACGCAGTAATCTAACTGAGCATCAAAAACCATTGGTAGAGAAAATAGATTTTTCTCACCAACTTCATTGGGAACATTCATAGACATTAAATTATCATTTTCAGCCTCTAACAAAGCCTCTGTTATATTATTGTTTTGATAATCATAAACAGGTTCTTCGTCTGACCAGCTATCACTTTGTAAAGGTGAACCTTTTGGTTTTGTTTGTACGTTTGCTCTTATGTAAAAGTAATAATCTCTTTGCTTTGGCGATGTTCTTTCTATCTCTATCATCAAGTTTGTTTGTAACACTCCTTTCTCAAGAGAAGGACCTACCTTGGTCACATTTTGTATATTTCCATCGTTAACAGCATACCAAGCCCAATCTGGTAGTTGCTGTTTCCAAGTGCATTGAGGATCATTTAAACATCCACCCGGGCTACCTGTGCTATTGTCTGAAAACAAAAATATACCACCAAATCTAGGGCTAATTGTGGATGAGTTTGCAGCTACTTTATCTGGCCAATCTTGATAATTTGCTCCTACGCTTGTAGGGTAACAATTAGTTGGAACGTTTGTTGTTTGATCCCCAACAACTACTTTTAATTGAGTATCATTTGATAAAGTTTTACCTGTTGTTCTAGTATTTGAAACCATAGCATCTCTAGCTCTAATTGATAGAGTATATATACCATCAGGCATGTTACTGTACAAGGTTCTTACTTGCCCGGTTGATTCAATTACAGAAAAGCCTTTATTTGGAAAACCAGGGAAAGGTAATGGAGATTGAGATAGTAATCTATAAGCTAAATCATCATCTTTATTTGTAATTGCTCCGTTTTTAGCGTAACTAGCAACACCTACATTTGCGTTCTGAACAGTGGTTTCTACGTTTACTTGAGGTAAAAATCCGTTAACTTCTGTAGGAAAAACCGGTTGCACATTCGTGAGAACTGTTTGTTCAGGAGGCAGAGGTATTATTGATGAAACACCGCTTGTAAGGTTTTTTATTTGTATAGAAAATTCATAAGAACCAAAAACTTGGTAATTATTTCTAAAAGTTTGGGCTTGTAGCATTTTTATTCTATACGCTCCTGGATTATTAAGATCTGCTTGAGGAACTTGCTCTAATGAAAAAACAGTATCTAAATCATCGCTTGGATCATTCATGTTAGTTACTGTCATTGTACCAGTAGTGCTTGTTAAAACAGCTCCTTCTGAGTCTAAAGGATAAAAAAGATCTGTTATCCATGGAGAGTTTGCTACACCTGTTACCCCTGTGATTATATTATTATCTGAACCGTTTGGATCTTGAAATTCTTTAAACAAAAAGTTAATATCAGAAAAACTAGTAGCCCCTTCAAAACCAGTTAACACATCAGCATTTAAGTCTGATATAAGACCTGTTGTTGAAGTTTCCCAAAATATATCTAATAAAGATACCACAGGTTCTGTTTCATATATAGAAAGCACAGGATTCATGTTAGCATCAATAGTACCAATAGATCCTGATTGAGTTGATATTCTAGCTACTATAGGGTTTGTGTCTAGTTGATACATTCTAGACGGCAACAACATTTCAGCAGCAGGCATGTTTAAATCAACAGCATTACCTATAGTAGATACCGTATCCGTACTTCTACCTGGGAAATACTGAGTACTTGTACTACTTGAAATATTTTGAACTCTACCGAACAACTGAACAGAACTCCTATACTGTTTTTGATCTGGTCCAACTTCACTTAAGTCTCTGGGTATTTTATTTATATTATCGTTAAGCAGTATAGTGTGAGCTGTTTTACCTACTTCATTCGTTGGGAAAGGTATGGGTGAGTGTGATGTGTTTTGCGCTGGATAGCCATTCAGTATACCTGGAAGATAACAGTTGTAATACTCTTGCTCTGTTTGTCTAACTACTACTTTATAAGAATACCAACCTGTTTGATTTATTATGTAGCAAAACTTTATATCTGGATTACCTGCTATTATTTCTGGGTTAACCGAATAAAAATCTACGTTAATATCTTTTGAAGAAGTGACGTAAATTCTACCTGCATTAGTAGTTACGTCTGTTACTTCTACATAATCTTCAAATTGACCTCTAACATAATCACCGACTCTAGGGATATTAATATTGTTAGGATGAGCAATTTCTTCTAGTATAAAATTAAAGGAATTAGAAGCAGAGAACACGACGTCAGAAACAGCAAACCCATCTCCATCTAAATTAGAGGCTAGCTGTTGAATAGCATACAAACCAGGTCTACCTAAACCTAAGTCCTTAGCGCTTTGTATAGGTGAGTTAACAACCACTTGAAAAGCGTCACCAAGCCAAGTAGGCGAGGTGCTTGGCGATGAAGCAGGTGTGTATGGATGGTAAATAGTAGAACCTCCTGTGAAATTAGTTCCAGTAGAAACACCTGTTAGCGTGACTGGAGATAATACAACTGGCGATTGTCTACCAAACTTATCAGATAATATAAAGCCCACTTGGTAGTTTCTGTTTTGCTTTACAGTATGGTTTGGGTATTCAGCAAAAGCGCTGAAATTATTTGAATTTTTTTGAAAAACACCTACATTATAATCTATAAAGGCTGGAGGCGTGTATTGGTCGTAGAAGTTACCATATATAATTCTATTACCAGATGTTTCTTGAGCAAGAGCTCTAACTGGTACTTTATCATAAACCCTAGTAGTGTCTGATTGGGGTAGTGTTTTATAAGGTTTTCTTGACTGGTAAATATATTTATAGATGTTTGTTGTTCTTTCTTGACCATTTTCGTCTACTAATACAGCGGATATAGGTACGGTTTCTAGCACTTTTACAGCTAAAGCATCAGACTCCTTGTATAAAATATCTATACTTGACACTTTATACATGTTTTCTAAATCTTTACCAGCTGAGGGTAGCGGTATCATTAAATCTATATTGTCTACGTTGTTTTCCATAAACTCAAGAACAGTACTTCTATAAGCACCCTCTTCATCGCCTTGTACAAAATAACCTTGTTGCTTAGGTATATACGCTACTTGAGTAAAAGGAGCTATTATAGAATTCTCCCCATCGTCGAATTTAAACCTATAAGAAAATCTAACGTATTTATCTTTTAACAAGTCAGGATCTCCAGGCCAAGAACTATCATTAGACTCATTTGACATTGTTGTCTCAAAGAAGTATATTAAATCTGATTGCCCAACGCTAATAACGCTACTAACTGTTACTTCGTTAACAGTGCTGTTATCTACTACATATACATAATCAGTTCCAGAGACCACAGGCAAACCTGCGGCTGTGTTAACTATTACTCTAGAGTTTATAGGTATTGTACCAGCCACCGGCTGAACAATAGGTATCGTAATTCCAGAAGTAGTAGCTGTAACTTTTGAGTTTTGCTTTCTTATTAGATCTATAGGTAGATATGGATTATATTTTGCTACAGAAATGTTATCTTCAGAGCTGTAGTATGAGCTAGATCTTAAAGCTCTACTTATATTTATTTTTCTAGGTTGGTTTCTATTATCGGTAAAGAACAAAAGTTCTTCTATTAAATTAACTCCTATTACTCTATTTGTTGTAGAGAAGTTTAAAAAATCGCCAGTAACTATAACTCTATATGTTGAATCAATGGTGTTATATAGACATATATGACACTCATGTAATGGGTTAGGGGCTGGATCCGCTTTGTTAGCGTCGTAAACAAAGGTTGGATTGCTAACATCAGCGTCTTTATAGTTAGTGACAAAAGTGATTATATAGTTATTAGATGTGTCGCTAATGTAACCTATAATCTCACAATCATTGCTATAAGGCGTTTCTAAAGTAACATTGTTGTTACCTAAAATGTTTTCTAACGCACCAACATCTGCATCTTCTGATTTACCTACTGACACGTTTTGAGCGTCTCTGTATTCTCCATTAGGAATTAATCGATCGTCAAGATCTTTATTCATTTTGGACTTTAAAAAATTATTTTTTATTTCAGCCATTTAGTTTTAGTGTTTTATCCATTTAGATTTTCCTCTAAATACTTGAACTATTTCATTTAATTTTAAATTAGACAATCTTATTTTAGCGTTTCTAATCTTAGCTCTTTTTTCTTTTTTAAGTCTATTAACAATGTATTCAGGTTGATTTATTCTAGTAGATATAATAGCGTGAATAATATAAGCATACATAGCTTCTTCAGCTAGCTTAGGTACTCTAGTATCAACGTTTGTAGATAGACCATCTGATATATACTCTAGTATTATAAGCTTACCAACTAAATCAGATGAAAAAGAAAACTTATTTTCTCTTTCGTTTATAGTAAAATAACCGTTTATATTCGCATACTGAGGATCCAAACCATACATCTGGCCAACACCGTAGGATTGATCTCCATAGTAAAAATCAAAACCAAAATCTCTACTATCTAAAGCTTCTCTTCTTAGTTTTAAATCATTGTTGTCCCATCTTGCTTCTGTTATAGAAGTTCCTTCGGTGTTATCCCCAAAATTATCTTGTATTGGTTGGCCAGCGTTGTCTTGAAGTGGTATGTTATAAGGGTTACTTGTTAACTTAGTAGGTAAGATGGTGTGTTTCACACCCTGTTTGTCTACCCACGCTATGTTAACGTAATTTACATAGTCTTGTGGTATTGCTAAACTTAAGCTTGGTGGTATATTTAGTTCTTGTGAGTTAACGCTTTTTAATGTATCATAGCTAAGTTCTTGCATAGCTCTTTTAGCATGGAATATAACGTCTGTTCTTTTTACATCTTGTATCAATTTACCTGAACCAACATAAGCAACTATGAAGCTATTTATTATATCGTCTAGCTTAGTGTAAGAATATGAGCCATAATTTTCTTCAACAACATTTCCATAAGCTTTTTCTGTAAAATTAGCTGCGTAATTACCACCATCAAGTCTTTTTAACTGTACAACTATATTAAGTTGGGGGACTGGAGCTGTATCAAAAATTATGTTATTTTTATCAACGGTGTAACCAGACAAAAGCTCTACCCAACTACCTGGCAAAGCATTTACACTTGTATATATTTTAAAATTGTTTTTAGCGTATTCAACATCGGTGTTTGAAGCAGCGAACCATTCTAAGTTTGTATTGAATGTTGTTGTAAAACTATTTTTTACATTGTCACCTTTGAAACTTTGAGCTCCTTCGTAGTATTGTCTATTGTTTTCAGTTATTAATGACATTTTTTAGCTTTTTTGGTTTAGTTGCTCTGCTTGTACTTGCTGTGATGCTAGGTTTACTAAATTGTAATCCTTAACAACAACACCAGCATATAATAATATTTTTAATATAACTTCAGCCTGCTCTGATACATGTAACTCAAAATTACTAGAATTAACAGCATTGAATTGATAGAAATTTTCACCGGAAGGTATTGTAAAATTCCATACAACATCTTTTGGTTTTCTAACATAAGTAACTGATATGCCGCTTGTTATGGTTTTTGGATATACATATATGTTGTAGTCTTCATATACATATAAGGGGTATTTGTCAGTGGGTTTAGTTAAAGGAGAGCTATTTATATAAAGAAGTTCATTTCTTTCTACCTTTTGAACCTCTATTTCATCGTTATATATAACTGTTCCTAATCTGTAAAAATCACTAGGATTAGCAATGACATTTATATTTACACCAACAGGTGGTGAAGCGGGTGATCCGCTAGACAAGTAAGTGAACAAGTTACCAGATATAGAATAATCTACACCTTCGACTTTTTTAACACCATCATAGCTAACAGTTATAATACTATTCTGTAATTGAGGTACTGATATATTATTGAAACCATAAACAGACACACTAGGCAGCGTGATAAATTCTTGAATGTATGAAATTAAACCAGAGTTGACAGGGGTTTTGAAACGTGTTGTATCATAACTTGCTACGCCTGATGTTTTAAATACAGCTATTTTTTCGTCGATATTTTTTACACGGTCAGCGTATTCACTATCGTTATCTGGAACTCTAAGTTGTTGGTTCAGGCTTTCAAAGTAGTTTTCAAAAGTTTCAAGTTGAACTTGAGTCGCTACCTTGTTAAACTCGTCAGGAGTCATATAGCCTCTTTGTTCTTTGTTTAGAATCAATAAGACTGTTTTATAAACCGTATCTACGTTTATTGCCATTTTAATGTTTTTATTATTTATAGAAGTTAGGCCACTTTTAAAGTGACCTATCCTCTACAATTAGTATTACTTGTTTTTATAGATTTTTATCTATAGATCGATAAATCTCTACACCTTCATCTGTTTTCAAGAAAGCAGCAAAAGCTGAATAAGGATTTTCATCGAATGGTACATTCATTAATTTTCTACCAGTAGAAACCCAAGTGAACGTTCTTTGGTCTTGAGATAATTTGATTATTCCGTTTTCAGAAGCTTTAATAGCGAAGTTCCTTAATTGAACGTTTTCGTCTTTAGCTAGTCCTAAGAACATTTCTGGGTTTGATCTAGCAAACAATAATAAATCTCTTTTAATTTCCTTAGAGCTCATCTTATTAACCTTAGTACCATGCTCAACCCTCATTATAGCCTCAGCATGATCAATGTCAATAGCTCTAGCCGCTGTCATAGCATCTATTTGTAAATCTAAGATGTCTAATTCGTCTTCAGCAATTTCCATAGGACTAAACTCTTCGTATGCGCGACCTTTGACAGGGTGATAAAGTGATAATAATTTCTGTAAGTTTTGTTTTTCTTTTGGAACAAATAATGATCCATTTGTAAAAATGATATGACCTAAAGTAGCCTCTCCTTCTTGTTCTTTTTTAAATGGAGAAGATTGATTTGTCGCATATCTAATCTCTTTTTGTTGACCAGTCTCTTTGTCAAAGTGTAATAAAGAATGTTTAATAGTATGTCTAGCAGGTATCGTATAAGTTAAAGGACTCATACCTCTTTTTAGAATATACGTTCTATCTTTGATTTCCCAAGTTGGTTTTATTTCTTTTTTAATCTGTGGAGTAACCTTAGTTACTGTTTCCTGCTGAGTAGCAACCTCAACTGTATTTGCTGGTGCTTTTTTTGCAGCCATAATATAATATAATTTAATAATTTAGAAAAGTGTGACAATAGCCTGTTAGTTATATATAGTAAGGGGCTAATGTCATATAAGAGTAATAAATACCCCCGAAGTTTTATCGAGGGTAATTACTACATTAATTTTGAATCTTTTTAGACTCCTTGAAATAATACAAAGTTATTTGCTCCTTGTACACATAAACATCTTTCAGATAAGAAGTTTACTTCCATAGCATCTAAGTCAGAAGTATAAGCACCACCAGCAGAACCAGTTAACCAAGTCTTCATTCTTCTATCGTCAGCTTGTGAAGCTCTATAACGAACATGCAAGAAAGGACGTCTAATGTTTGTACCCAATACTTGGTCATAAACAGTAGAAGTTCCAGCAGGTACTAATACACCTTCAACACTTGCAGTTAATCCTTGGATTGCTCCACGAGTAGATGCATCGTTTAAGTATTTCCAGTCAGTCTTGTAGAAGTCGTAAGAACCTCTTCTGAATCCTGAGAAACCTAAGTTCAAAGCCATTTCTTCAGAGTTCTCAAACAAACCATAAGCAGTACCACCAGCAGAACCAGCAGAAAGTGCAGCTAACATATCATCAAAGTCTAATGAAGTTTGTCTGTTTAAAAATAACATGTTTTCTTCAATAGCTCCCTGAGTGTCTAAGTTCTTTAGAATTTCATCAAAAGAAACTAAACCACCACCAGCAGTAAATCCAGTATTTACATTACCTCTGTCTTTTACAGCAGCGAATAAACCTTGAGTACCTTTTACTCCAGCAGTTGCAGCTCCTGAACCAGTAGCAGCTTTTTCACCTTCTACTACAGACATCTCTAAGTAGTCTTCAAAACGTAAACGAGTTTCAGACTCAGCTTTTAAATACCATAAGTATCCAGAAGAACCATCTTCAGTTGCAACTTCAACCCATCCAATTTGAGCCATATCAGATCCAGATACTACGTATTTGTTTCTAATAATAACAGGAGAGTTAGAGAATTGAGTGAAAGAAGGAGTTATAGACTTGTAACCGTTAGCATCAGCAGCACCAGTTGAATTTACAACGCTAGATCCCTTCCCGTATTCAGAACCGTATACGAATATTTTTAATCCAGTCGCAGCAAGTGAGGAAGTATCAGCAGCTGTATAAGGAGCTACTACGATTGTAGCAACTGCTCCAGCTTGAGAAGATGATAAAACTAAAGCTTTTAGCTCTGCTCCAGCAGGATCTAAAATAACTACAGTTTGATTTTTTGAAATAACATTTTCTACAAACGCATCTCCAGCACCACCAACAGTAAAAGTAAGTGTATCTGTTAAATTGTTAGCCACGTCGTTATAAGCTACGTGTAATCTATTTTGTTCAGACCAAATTACTTGGTCAGATGTCATTGGCATTTCAGCTCCAACCATACGTAAGAATCCAGATAAAGTTCTGTTTCCATAACGCTCTACTTCTTGTTCGTAGATCTCAGGTAGATACTGTTGTGCAAATGTGTTTGAATCTCCAGCTCCTGCACCACCGTTAAATGATAAGAAGTTAGATTCTAATACTTGTTGTTTTTGACTCGGTTTAATTGAACCGAAGTTTGGACTTAAAGCCATAATTTTTGTTTTTTTTAGTTAAATTTTCTTGTTTTAATCTTAAGCTTTGAAGAGTCAACACCGTTAATAGCTTTTACCTTTATCCCGTTAACAAAAACAGATCCACTAGCGTTTTGCCTAGGCTCTGTTGTTATGTTTTTAGATTTAGCCATAACACTTTTTACCGTATCGGATTTTCCTTGCTCGTAAAAATGCTGTGCTATGGTATCAGCGTTCCTAGCTGCGTATAAAGCCTTGTGATAACCTTTAGCATCAGATATGTTTCCGTCTTTATCAAGGAACTTCCCGATGAACGTAGTTATATCAGATTGTGCTTCTACCACTTCGTTAACATTTTTTACTCCATACCTAAACTTTTTTTCTCCGACATTGAAATCAAAACCTTTGAAATCGTCATTTAGTAAGTTTTTAGTTTTTTGTAAAAAAATATTATGCTTTTCAACTGTAGCTTGTTGATCTTCGTTGAATCTGTTAAAAAAGTCAACTGCTTTTTGTTGGTCCTGAGTTACGCCTGGTCTCAACTTGATCTCATCGTAGTATTTACTCTTGGTGTCCTCTAAAAAGCCTTTAGCTTTTGCAACTTCTTCTTTAAACGCAATTTTTGTTTTGCGTATTTCTCTATCATCATCTAGCTCTTCGTCGTATGAAAAGTCTTCTAGAATGATTTTTATATCCTCAGCATCTAAGTGAGGTTTTGTTTTCTTGTAATATTCTTCTAACAAAGTCTGCTCATTAATGCTTGAGTAATCAGCATTTAATCTAACATAGTCTTCTATAGTGCTACCAGGTACTTCTTTCATAAAGTTAACTAGTTTTTCTATATTTTCAGGTAGCTCAATGTTACTCTGCGTTATCGCATCTTGAACAACAGTTTGCGTATCAACAATTGAATCAGGTTCGTCTGTTATTTCTTGAATTACAGAATCAAGCTCTTCTACAGTGGTATCATTTACTACCACTACGTTTTCATCTACAACAGCATCTACTATTGGCTCTGGTAAAGTTGCATCGCCTGTTTTGACAACAACTTTAGTTACACTATCTAAAACCTCTCCCTGTGCAGCGGGTGCTGTGTTAGGTATTTCAACTTTAGTTATTTCATTTTTTTTACCTAAGTTTTTAGGTTTTTTAGGTTTACTTTTAATTTTAAAGTCACCTTCTTGTTTTACTTCCATAATATAATATAATTAAATAGTTACTTTTTATCTAGGATCAAAACCACCTAACCCAAAACCTCCTAACACATCATTTCCAGATGATTCAAAGTTTTTTGGCATAGAGTCGTTTTTTCTTTGATCAATCAACTCTGATTGTTGAGTCGCTTGTATTTTTGTTCTATCGTCTTTACGATCTTCTTTTTTCATTTCCCTACCAGAGTCTTCATTTGCCTTTATTTGAGCTAGCTTCATGTTGTAACTAAACTCTTCAGCCATCAATTGCTTCTTTATCTCTGCCTCTTGTTGTAGTTGTTGTATTCTAAACTGTGATTTACCTTGTTCTATTTGAAGCGTAGTCTCTGCTAAAGCTTGTTGCTTTTGCATTTCAACTAAAGCAGCTTTTTCGGTTGTTTCAGAGTTTGCTTGTGCTTGAGCCTGTATATTAGCTTGCTGAACCTGTTGAGCTAGTTTTGCTCTTTGTTTTTTCTTTTGCTTTATTATTTGATTAGCTAGCTTAATGTTAGATATTTGTTGTAAATCTAAAACATCATCTAAATCAATGCTACCAGTTTGTAGTGCTATTTGTATATTCCTTTCTAATTGCGCTTTATCTTCCTCTTCAGGTTCTAATTCTAAGAAGATACCAAACTCATGCATGTTAAGGTACTGCATTTGTTCTAATGTACCAACATTAAAAGTATTTATAGAATTCATTAAAGCATTTTTGGTTAAAGGAAAACTTAACATATCAGCAACCCTTAGACTTATATTCTCACATGTTCTAACAGTTATGTACATTAATGATTGTAGTATGTGTTTAGTTGCAACATTAGAATTTGCTGCAGCTAATTTCTGTAAACCTACTAAAGAATCTTTTGCAGGCGCACTACCATCTCTAGCTTCGTTTAAGCCAGTTACATCTCTTATCATTTGTATGTAGTATTGATAAGTCTGTATTAACGCTTGTATTTTGTTTATACCAGATGAAGAATTCAATTCTTGTATAGGAACTTTAGCGGCATTTAAGTCGCCGTCTTGAGTTAATGACCTACCAACTATACTACCTGTTTGGAAATACATGTTTAATGCTTCCTGAGGATTATAACTTGTACCATTACCTAGATCTACTTCTGCTAATCCATCAACATCCACAAAAACACCGTCAGGTACCATCTTAGATAATACTTGCTGTATTTTTAAATGTGTTATCTGTATCATGTCAGCGAAACCAATACACTTGCTAACTAAACTATCTATTCTACCCTTGTACATTCTAGGTGCTGAGATAGAGTAATTCATTTCAACCTTAGTTTGATCACTATAAGGCCTTGTCATGTTTTCAGCTAATTCCCATTTCAGCATTTTATCTTGACCTAGTATTTTAGCTCCACTATATAAAACCTCTATAGACCTACTAACTCTTTTAAAGTTGTCATTTTCAGGTGGATTAAAACTATCATCTTTTTCTAGTGACTTTTCTAAACCCTGGTCTGTTTCTTTTATTTTAAACACTTGGTTTGAATATGTCTTGTACTCGAAATATAACACCTGCACTTGATCGTAGTTATCGTCTTGACCATTATACTGTCTAGTATAATTACTATCACCAGGTTGTTTTTCTATTTCTTTAAGATCTTCGTCTGTCAAATCCGAAAACTGCTTTTTAAGTTCTTGTAAGGATATGCTTTTAACTTCTCCAACGTAATATACATCTTCAAAATTAGGGTCTTCAGTGTAAGAGTATATTAGATTCGCTGGGTCTACGTATTTAACTTTAACGCCTTCTGATAAATTAAAATCTGTTTTAGTACAACCTATTCCTAGTACGGTTAAATCCTGAGCAACTCTTTTCTTTATCTCAGTATATCTATTAAAATCCAGTATGTTGTTTATAACTTCTTCTTCGGCTATTTCTACAGCTTGTTTGTAGTTTAGCTGCATGTGAAGTTCTAGCTCTTCTTTATTCTCTGGTAAATCTTGTTCGGCTACATTTGTAGATCTTACGTTTACACCTAGTTCCTGTTCTGCTTCTAGTATTAAATCTCTAGCGAAAGCGTCTCTAGCTAAAGCCTCTGTATAGTCTGTTCTATGTTTTAAAGCTACGGGGTCTGTTGCAAAAGATTTTATCTCATATCCTTTATCTGTCATACCGTTCGTGACTATATCAACAAACTTAGACAACACTGCAACAGGTTGCCAATCTAAGTTTAAATAAGATAAATCGCCATTAGTAGACATTTCATCCTTATATTTTTGTACAGACTGTTCACCTCTAGCGTATAACCTTAACCTATGAAAGTTTTGCCAATTGCTACCAAATCTTCCACTACCACCACCAGCGCCACGATCTCCTCTAAACCATTCGTTTTCAATAGCTCTTCCTATTTCGTAACCATAATCATCGCTTTGCTTTTCTGCGTCCGGTACTACCTGACTTGGAAAGGTGCTGTTTACGCTTTTGTAAATCATTTATTTTATTATTTTTGAAATGTGTCCTTTGTTATCATACTTACCAAAAGATAGAGAAACATTTTGTTTGCTTTGCCTATATATTGGTGTATATTTGTTTTTGTTGCAAGCCATTATTGCTAGACCAGAGCTTATAGTTGCATCAAACTTAGTTCTATTGTTTATATCAAATCTTGCCCAATCATCTAGCGTTCTTTGAAAATAAACATTTCCGTAGCCTCTTTCTGTCGCACCAACAAAATCGTTTATGTAAGATTCTACTGCTGCTGCATGTGCTTGTTTTATATCTTCACTAGAGTTTGGTATTCCACCAATTTCTTTTTCTGTTATAGATAATTTATTATATACTTTATCTGGTCTGTTTATTGAAAAACCTCTATAACCTCTTCTCTTAAAATAGTACAACAGTCTTGGTTTGTTGTTCTCAGCTAATATTGGCATGCCATAAAATATACAAGCCATTAGCACGTCTTCAAAAAATATTTCAGCTGTTTGAGGTCTAGCTATATATTCTAAAAAAAACATATTAGGTGGAGCATCTTCCATACTAAACTTAGTTAAACCGTGTAAAGCTCCATTAGAACCTCTAGAATCAACAGTACCTGATATATCATAGCTATCACAACCAAAAGCTCCCATATGTTCATTACCTGGATGTTTTCCATTGTTTTTTAGTATAACTTTATTTTGTAGTTCTATAGGCGGAATCCAAGAAACTAAAAACCTACCGTCTTTGTTTGGTGTAAAAACAACTCTTGAGTCTTTAACTCCATTTTCCCAATGAAAACTACCTCTTGTAACCATTTTAGAGTTGTTTAAGTCTTCGTTGTAATCTATTTGTTGATATATTTTAGTAAGATTAAATAGTGACATTTTAGCCTCGTCCCTAAAAGCGTGTTTTTCTGTTCTAGGAAACTGACGATAATACTCATTTAAACCGTCTTGATCGTCCTTTAATCCATCTACTTCGTTCTGCCAGTGATCAATAACACCGTACTCTATAACTTCTCCGCTTGGATCTTTTACTTCTTTTTTTGGGTTATCGAATACAGGTAGCCCATGAGAATCAATGAACCCTTCGTAGTTCCATTCCATAGGTATGAACAAAGAATATAGTCCTGAGCTAGTCTGCCCATTGCGGTTTCTTTTCGTAACGTCTGAAGCATAATATAATTTCTTGAAATTTTTACCACCTTTATCTAAAGCATTTGATGTTGATCCCATCATACACTTACCAACTATTTTACTACCTAATCTTAAACAGGTTTTAGTTACTCTCCAGTTGTTTAAAATATTATCTGGTCTTTCCCATTTACCACTTTCATCGTGAGCTAGTAGTTTTAACTTTTCACCATCATAAGAGTTGTCTCCAGTGTTCTTCCAGTCAATAGTAGTATCTAAGCCATCTATTTCCTCCTCTATATCTCCTTCATTTAATTTTTTTCTAGTAAGTCTAGAGGCTGGAACTCTATAAGCTAACTCTGTCTTTGGTCTATCCATACCGTCTTGTATGGGTTTAAAAAAGAAAGGATAGTTGATAGATATAGGTACAACCTTATCTGTAAACATTTTCTTAGCATCACTACCTGACTTTGATAATATACCAAATCTAGAATCCGTAGACATCGTGGCTTGATTTACAATCTCACTTGATGACATAAATGAAAAACCAGAACGTCTGTTTTTTAAATAGCACATTCCATAACATCTCGCGTCAACCTTACAAGCTTCCCAAAATAAAAAAAATACTCTATTTGACTCTCTGTAATCAGCAGCTCCAATATCTATTTTAGACCATTGAAGATACATATAATGAGTACCAGTTATATAAGTTGGTTTACCATTATTGTAAAACCAAAAACCTTCTTCTCGTTTCTTAAACTCATTATCTATATAGTTATACCATTTCTTTTGAAAATCAGAAGGGTATTTATTCCACTCAAAAACACTTTTTATTTTAGACAACTCTTTTGGGTAATCTAATCTACTCCAAGACTGCTCCTCTTTTAATTCTGAGTTCTTAAAAACATCTTTAGGTACACATGGTAGAGCTATCTTTAAATTCTGTATCTCTAATATGTCTCCTATAGTGCCGTCGTTGCTTACAACAACCATATCATACTCCTTGTTGTAACCTTGAGTCCATTTCTTATACCTGTTCTGTCTTTTTATTATTGCAGGTTTTATATGGTCTTTTACTATTTTTACTAATGTTTGCTCGTACATTACCTAGATCTACCTTCTGCAAAGCCTTTGAAGCTTTTTGATTCATCCTCACTTGGCTTGTCTTCCAGTAGCTTTTCTTCTGCTTCTATTCTGCTCAATATTTCAAAAGCATCGAATATAGCTAGTTTTTTAGTTGCGGCAGCATTTTTAAGTCTGTCAGCTGAAATATCATCATCTGAGTCTACAATCTTTTCTTTAGCTACCTTTATTAATTCCTCAACTGCTTTTTGCCCAGCTTGGATTATATTCTTTTTCGTCTCCTTTATAGTCATGTTTCAATAAAATATCATTTGATTCCATACAGTACATTCGTTGGTTATCTACTATAAACTCAAATTCTCTGTTATCTTTGTAGCTAACTAAGTCGCCCTCGTTTATTTTAAGAGCTTCTAAAGAACTATTGCCAATCTTTAGTATACCAACACATTTTCTCTCTTTATCTAATGAGAATTGATCTGTATTCTCTATTGGTGCTATAAAACACCTTTCACCAATACTTTTCCAACTATCTTTGTTCTTGCACAAGTACATCTGATCTGGTTGGCAAAAGTACATATCGTCTTTAAAAAGCTTACTGCTGTCCACAGCTTTGCCTTTTTGATTATAATATCTTCTAAATATATTGTGGTGTATTAAAACAATATCACCAACTTTAATTTCAGTTTTAAAAGCTGTAGGCACAGCTATTACCTCCGCTACTCTGCTTATAAATTTAAAGTTTTCTATACTAGAATTTATAGTTAGTTTTTTATCACCAACTTTTATATCGTTGTCATATCTTCCTTTTATAGGCTTTACTATAAAGTCAAAAACACTTCTCATTAATATTCTAAATCATATTCAATAGAGATAGCCATGTTAGAATTAAACTTCTTCCATGGCATTACCTCGTTATTTTTTTTGATATATATATTATAAGATGAATCAGACTCGCTGTGAAGTATATCACATATTTCATGTCCTCCGTATACTTTTTGAGTAAGAGAATAGTGCATCGCTTCGTTCTTGTAGTCAGAACCTATACTTATTTTTCTTATAATGTTAGACACGTTAGTTATCTAAAGGTTTTGCTTCTTGCTCTATACTAGTGAAACTACCGTCTGTTAGATTTATATTAATAGCACCGTATTTTCCTTCGAGTTTTGACTTATTTTCTTCAACCTCTTTGTTTTGCTCTGCTAAATCATGTAGCAACGAATGCTTTTGTGCTTCCAATACACCTATTTGAGATACAGCTGTGTTTAGTTTTTGTTGCAACTCTACTACTAATTCTAATTCTTTTTTCGTGATCTTGTTTTCCATTTGATTTAATTTAATTGTTTTCATTTATTTATTATTACCTGATTTTATATTTTTTTCCCATGTTCTACCTACAAAGTAAGCTCCGTAAACAGTTACTAGTAAAGTTTGAAATATTGGTATGTATTCTTTTGCTATTTTAAATTCACCTATGTTGCCATCTGTAAAAGCTAATAGACTGAACACAAACGTTAAGAACACTAAGACTAAAGGTCTAATATTCTTAGCCAAATAACTATCAGAATTCATATCAGCAACCCAACGAGCCGTTACTTGCTCTTGAGCATTGCTGTCAGCTTTTTCTAATACTTCTTGGATTTGTTTTTTAACCTCCAGCTTTTCTTCCTCCGTAGTGGTAAGCTTATCAATGACGTTACCTATTTCTTTGATAACGCCACCTGTAAGCCATTGTATTATTTTTTTGATGACCTGCGTTTTATAGCTTCACTAATCTTACCTAAAGAGTAACCAGTTGCTATGCTTTCTTTGAAAGCCGCTCTAGATCCAATACCACGTTCGCCTGTTTTAATATTTTGATAACCAATATCACCTGTTTTTTCGTCTATGCTAGATATTTCTACATTTAGCTTTTTACCTTTGCCTCCTATATTAAAAGTTTCACCTCTTTTAGGAAATTTAACGGTTTTCTCTCTACCAGCAGATAATTTTGATTTTTCTACAAAATCTTTTTCTTTGTCGTAATTAGCAAAACTTTGTCCACTAGTCAAATTATCACCTTCGAATTCTTTTTTAAACTCAGGTTTCTTATAACCAGGATGTTGATTTGCACCCGTTTTCTCATCTGTTGGATCTATTTGTTTAAATCCTTCTGGTAATCCTCTACCAGTTTTTTGCATTGGTCCGCGACCAGGGTTTTGTGTGTAAGCCATAACTTTTTTTATTAATTTTTAATTACTCTTTTTAGTTTTATTGTTCTATTTAAGTCTCCAGTGTAAACACATGTAAGATTGTTATCGTCCTTAAGTATATAATTTATTTGAACTTTATATCCATTCAGTTTATTAGTTAACAATGTTTTGAAGCTGTCTTTTTCTTGTTTTATTATAGTTTCTTCTATAACCCTGTTTTCGTGGAAGCTTATATTTATAACTCTAGTAACTAACGTACTATCAGCTAGTATATTAGTATAATAAGACGACGTTTCGCTTATCCAAGATCCAGAAAATCCTTTTTGAGCTGTTGATAATAAAGTTGTTGATAAAGCTAGTAATAATAATAATTTTTTCATTTGATTAGATTTTAGATTTGTATATCTATATTATCACGTGCTTTTTATCTTATTTGCCTTGTAAGCTTCTTTCTCCCAAGGGGTACTTGGATCACCATCATCCATTTTTGATCTAGATATTTTTTTACCTTTCCAATAAACGAATTTATCATCGTAATCAAGGTCACCTCTTTTCATTTGATCTAAATGAACTTTCTCGTGCCTTATAACATCTCTTTGTTCCGCAGGGCTTAAATCTTTATCTATTACTATAGACCCGTTTTTATTAGCCCTACCCATAACGCCTTCTTCTTCATTCACTTGGTATATAGGTGTATTATCCATAGATAACTTACCCATTCTCATTTTATAAGCCATAAGCTACCATTTAACTTTATCAGCCCAATAGGCAGCCGACATTTTACCTTTAGCTATATTTTTACCGTGCCTAGCTTTAAATGATTTTCTCTTAGCTTTCATTTTAGCAGATTCACCAGACTTAGGCTTACCAGCAGTGCTAGCGCCTTGTTCTCCAAATCTTATTATATTTTCCTTGCCATTAGCACAAGCTTTAACTACATGTGACTTTTTAGGGTGACTAGAAGTTCTCTTTGGTTTGTTGCAAGCCATTTTAGACTTATCAACTTTTAACAAAGGGGTTTTACTTGGCTGGGTATATGGCATAGCTCTATCCTTTAGCTCTTTGAGTAATTGGTGCTTTTAAGCCATCACAACCACAATCAGCTAATTTAAGTTTCATACCTTTTGATCCAGAACTAGAACCTTGACCATGAGGTCTACCTTCTTGACTTAGTGGTCCATCCCATAAAGTGTTTTCACCTACTTGTCCTTGTGCTTTTTGTTTCATATTTTCCATAGTTTTATTTTTTATAGCTTCCGCATGATTTTTTCGTTAAAGGAGATTCTTCCTCGTAAGTATCGTAGTTTTCACTGCTTTGCTCCATTTTTCGCCCCACAGACGTTTGTCTTTCGTTTGTGTCACCAAAAACATTTTCAACATTCTTCATTTGAGCCGGAGATATAGTGAAACTTCTACCTTCAAAAGGGTTT
>TARA_R110000764_G_scaffold133157_1_pt1 | contig 23285 bp, 21 predicted proteins | sample TARA_R110000764 | Tara Oceans TARA_R110000764 (sample SAMEA4398111) | marine metagenome | biome: Polar Biome; feature: [SRF] surface water layer (ENVO:00010504); material: water (ENVO:00002006), including particulate matter (ENVO:01000060) such as... | depth 5 m | reverse complement strand
GCGCTAATACCAGTTTCTCCCTCCAACTCAGCACCACCACTTAAAATATCGTCTACTGATGCGGTGCTTTTCCTTAATATATTAGGTAATTCTCCCAATCTTCCTCCTGCTATTGCGTCTGCTCTTGCGCCTTGTCCGGCAATTCTCGCAGTTGTTTCTCCCGCCTTTACTGCTTGTGTTCGTAATGCGTCTTCCGCCTCTGTTGTTATTGCGTTTAATCTTCCCACTATTGAACTCTCTTTTAATGCTGATTCTTTAAATGCTCCTCTTACCGCCCCTCGTAATGCACCCTCCGCTCTCTCCTGCGTCATAAGTGGAGGCGGGATAAATCCCTTTGCTCCTGTTATTCCTCCCCTTGCTAACTCTGCTAACCATTCTGTATCATCTGCTACTTGACTATCCCCCATTCCTAACTTACCCAATACTTTCCCTACATTAACAGTATCGTTGGGATCTGCTCCTGCTTGTATTTCGTTAAATAATGCTCCTACATCTGCGTCTTGTGGCGCTTCTGCTAAGTTAGGCACTAATGCATCTGCTCCCTGAATATTTCTTCCTATACCTGCTCCTAATCGTGCTACTCTACTCATCGCCCCTGTTCCTCTTGCTATTACTTGTGCTCCTCTTTCTGCTACTTGTGCTCCTCTTTCTGCTACTTGATTACCTACGCCTTCTATTACTTGATTACCTACGCCCTGTATTGCTTGTGCTCCTCTGTCTACTACTTGATTACCTATACCTCTCGCTATATTTGTTAAAGGGTTTAAAGCGTCAGTAATACCTCCACCACCCTCATTAACTTCTATTCCCATATTTCTTAATACACTTTCAGCGTCACCACCTTCATTCTGAAAATTGTCTATTTCGGTTCTACTCGCCTCGCTTAAATGAGATCTTGCTGGTCGTGCTAAATCTCTTAATGCGCTCCTCCCTGACCTTGCTATTTTCCGTCCTTCTCCTAATGCTCTACTTGCACTCCTTAAAGTGGACGCTGTTTTTTTCAACCCTTTACCAATTTTAGCGGTTGTTTCTCCAAATCTTCGCATACCTTCCCCCACACCAAGACTACCTAATGCTCCTTCCGTAAGTTGTCGTCCTAAATTACCTACATCTTTTCCTTCTTCTTCCTTTCCTTCTGCTATATCCGCCTTATCCTGTGCTATTTCTACTGCTCTCTGTCGTTTGGACGCTATTACCTGTGATAAAGACATTTTATATATATTATATATATTTATATAAAATATATTCTATATTTATTTTTTAATTAGTGTCCGCAAATCGTCCAACTGGGTATAATTGTTCTGTAAAATTACTATACGCCTCTGGTTGTTGCTTATCTAAATTAATGTATAAAAATCCATAAGGTTTAGAGGTCGCATATTTCAGCATTTCATAAAACTTATCCTCACCTCCAAAATTATGACCGTAATGCTCGTATGTTGTTATTAATTCTTTTTTATTGGTGGTTTTACCTAAAACTATTGCGGTTGCTTGTGTTCTAATAACTGGGTTAATCGTATTTAAGGACTGACTACTCACAATTAAACCACCGCCTCCTAAATAATGTCTACTTCTTGTCGCCAAATAATTAACCATAGCACTATTTTTTTTAAAACCTGCATTAGCACAATCATCTAAAACTACTAAACTTCTCGGTCTATCTGGGTCGTCTTGGTCGTAAGATTTGTGATATTCTATAATATTATTAATGTGTGCGTCGCTGTAATTTTCGTAGCATGTCCCTCCATATTTTTCCTTAATTGGTATATATGAATTATCTTGGTTTAATGTATTAGATATTAAAAAAACATTATCAAAAACATCTTTATAAAAAGCAGGATTCAGAATAAAATTAACAATTTTAGTGGTTTTACCTTGTTTAATCTTCTGCACTAAGAGTAATACAAAACCGCTTTTAGGATCAGGTAATACAGGATTAACTGGGCGTGGTAGTGGTTTTCGTTTAATAAATGTATCTTTAATTGGTAATATTTCTAAACTATTATCTTCAATATTCATTATGTAATATAGTGAGATAATTAATTTACATCTTTATTATGTCCTTATCAAGATTTAAACCATAACAATAAAAACAAGTATCAAACCAAGATCCCTTCCCTAATTTTCCTTTTTTAGAAAAATGTATTCTTTTATGAGGTATTAGAAATTGCAATTTATCAAAATATTTTTGTATCCATACACTTCCCATAGAATCAATCGGCATTAAAATTATAAATGGTTTTTTTAGATCAAAAAATAACTTCATACATTTCTCTTTAATACTAAAAGGTATATTGCTAATAGTTATATCAAAATCTTCTGGGGGTTGTCTATTAAAAGCGTCTAATTTTTCATTATAGCATATTTTACCTAATTCTTCCCAGTTTTTTTTAACTCTTCCAGCACAATAAAAGGGGTCATATATTTTTTTATGTTTTTCTATATATGGTAATAAACTTTCTAAAACGCCTTTAGGTGTTTCATAATCATCATCTTTAAACTTAACTGCATTCCCCTTATAATTTAATCTACTATTACTCTTCATTATATAATATAGTGAGATAATAATATTACTCAAAGGTTACTATTATGGGGTTTCCTTCTGTAATTTTAGTATATATATATTTTGGAGTTGGTTGTTTTCCTCTTACTCGTAGGTTTTTTATTGCAATTTTATCAGGTGTATTGGGTTTTAACACTTTATAAAAATCAAAAACATCATTATTATTACTTAAAATAGTATCTTTATACATAAAATCTTTATTATAAAAATATTTACTGGTTGCTCTAATTTTCGCTTCTGACTTAATACTTTTCCCTAAATCAGTATTATATTTATAATAATATAATGTAGTTTTCTTTTTTTTTGACTTTCTTTTAGGTTCTTGTTTATGTAATCTTGTTGGTATTAAAATTAACTCCTCTCTGTATCCTTGCATTATAATATATAATAAGATTTTAATTTAAAAAAAATCATCGTATCCATGTAATTCTACCTTAGGGTTTGGTTTTGGGATAGGTATTGGTTGTGATTTTTTTATATTATTTGTATTTGTTTTTATCGCTTGTCTATATCCGCCGGTTTTATTATTATTTATTTGGGTTAATCTTTCAACCAATCCTATAACTCTCTCCATATTTTTAAATAAAAAATCGTCGTCGTAGTTATTTGCTTGTTTTGTTTTGTTATGTGAAACTTTTTTAGCAGGTTTTTCTTCATTATGCGTATTTGTATGTATAACCTTATTTCCTTCTACGCTACTTTTAAATTGCTCCTTTTCTTCTTCCTTTTTCTTCCTTGCTTTTTCTAATTTTTTTCTTCTCATATTTTCTAAATGTTTTTTTTGCTTCTCGCTTAATTGTCGTTTCTTCTTTTTAGGTTTTTCCTTCTTCTCAAAAATATTATTTTCTTGCTCTTCTTCTAATGCAACTTCTATCTCCTTATCTAAATCGTCGTTCATTTTTTTCTCTATATCTATATTGTTTTGGTCTGGTTCATTAACAACCTCCTCAACTGGTTTAATTTCCAATAATAAATTATCTGTATTCGGCGCTATCTCACTCATCTACTTTTATAATATAATAATAGAAAAAAATAATAAGTATCTTTTTCTATAATTCTCTATAATACTCTATAAAATAGATACTATGGGTTACTATTTACTATATCTATTTTCTCTCCGTCGGTTATATTATTCTCAATTGCAAGTTGATTATTACTTTTAAGGGTTGCTACTAAATCTCTGATTGCGTCCATAGGATCATGTTGTTTGTAAAAACTTAATTGTATACTAACTATATTATCATTACTAAAATTGCTATAATCTTGATATGTTAATGATTCTCCTTTATGTCCGTAAAACTGAAACTTTAATTCACTTACTATAAGTTGTTTATTATTGTTTAAACTGAAAAGTCCAGCGTCATAATGCGGGGGTTGTGTTGATAATAAAGCATCATCATTATTACTCATATAAATAATCCCTGCGTGGTTAATATTTGCTATATTACTGCCCTGTGTTGCACTCGGGGGCGCTATAATTCTCATTCCGCAGAATGCTCCGCCTAAACCCTCTATTCCCAAAAATCTAACTTCCTCTCCTTCTGTTGGGTTAGGGTAGATGTCCCCAAAAATACTGATCCATTCCGCTCTTATTTTATCTACACTCATAGTAGTATGCGGTGGTAATACTAATGGTGGGGATAATACTACTCCAAATGTTATTGGACTTTGTGGGGTAGTTGCATCTCCTCCTGATTGAATAACTATTTTACTTATCACTTCTCCGTGCATCTTCTTTTATAAAATATAATTAGAAAATAATTATATCTATATTATTATATATTAAATGGTCTTATCTAATAAAGTTTCTTACTGTGTTAATAATATGTGTGAAAATAAAAAGGTCAAACCTAAGAAAAATAAATATCCTCCTGAGAAAGTATTTGAGGGGTATAAAAAGAAAAAGGTTAAAAGGGGTAAAAAGTTAGAAAAAATAAAAAAATTGTGATATAGTCTATACAATCAAAAAAAGGTGCTACCCTACAGATTTCGCAAATTGCTTATATGAAACTACTAAATCACCGCACCGCCCCCCTTTTTAGTTGTTATATATATATATTATTTTTAATATATAAATATAGGTTTACTGTTTTTACTGGTTAATATGTTTGGATTTTAATAATAAATAAGTTTTATAATCCTCGCCCTCTTTTCTATCTCTAAACTTTTTAATCTCTACTACTTCGTCGTCGTCGCTATCCTCCTCTATAAAGCACTCCTGCGCCTTTACAAAACTTCCTTTATTAAAGTTGCATAATTTATGGTTTCTCCTTCCACAGTTATTAAATATATTAATAATTTTATCCAGATTTAATATTTGTAAATCATTACCATTTTTAGTATCTTTTAGTAAATGTAATTTTAATTGCCTTTCTCCCTCAGTAATAAGAGTATCGTTTTTAATCGCTTTCTTAATTTCTTTACAAGTCTTACTCCCAGCAATCCCATAACTTTCAACAATTTTACTTTGTAATTTATCATTATTATAGCGGTTTTTAAATCGTTTATCTAATTGTATATGGTTTAATACATATTGTTTATTATCATTAGTCCATTTTTTAGACTTAGTTAAACTAATATTATATTGTCTGTAATATTTACCTTCCTCTGTATCCTCATGATCCTCGGTATTTTTATGTAAAACTAAATCTAATAATTCTCTATCTTGTTTACTTAACCACCTATTAAGCATTCTGAATTGCTTAAATTGTTTTTTATAAATCTCTCTACCTATTGCGTCATAATATTCACCGCACACCTCTTTACTTAAAAACCGCATAACCTCATACTTTTCTATTTGCGTTTTTTCCTCAAAAGTAGCGGTTTGGTTATCTCTTTTCTTTTTATATTTCTGAATATTTTTATAATGTATTTCACTATCTTCATAAAATATATTATCCCATTCCCATAAATCCTGTATCTCTTTAATATCTTTAATTTCTTTCCACCTATCGCCGTCTAACCTTTCATTATTAATATAGGTTTTTTCATATCCGGTAAGTTCCATAAATCTTCTCATACTTTCATTACCTTTGGATAAGTATTCTAACTCCATATTTTTCATAAGGTTATTAAGTGTTTTATCTTCACTCATAATATTAATACTCCGTAATCCTTCTTTTTTATAGTTTATATCTCCAAGTATTTCTCCTATTGTTTTTAATTCACAGTATCCTATTTCATTATCATTAGTGTTGCGTATTCTAAATGAGGATTGTATAATATCTCTTGGATATAAAAACCCTGCATAAGTTAAGTAGATTTTATCAAAAACCATATCTGGATTATCATAAGATACTCCAACTGATATAGTAGAGTTTGTTATAATTAATTGTTGTTTGCTCCACAACTCATTAACATCTCCTAACTTCTTTTTTTCCTCGTCGTTAATATCTCCATGGTATACTAAATAATTTAAATCTTCTACTTCTTTTGCTATCATATTAGCAAGGTCTTCTATACTAATTTTGAATAAACTACCTTTCCCAGTTTTATAAGGATAAAATAAATATATTTTTTTACCTTCTTTTAATTCACTAATTATATTACTAATCATATTTTTAAAGTCTTTGTATTGTCTGTAAGTTTTATTTAAACTCCTCTTATGATGCATAATAATACTTGTTGCGTCTTTATCATTATCTTTAATAAATTGAGTTGTTCTGGTTGATAAATATGCGTCCATTAAAAATACCTTACCTGCTTGTTCCGTAACCTTTTTAAATGAGTTCCAATTATCGGAGTATGACGCTCCGTGTGTGTCGTCATTCATAAAGGGTAAAAATAAACTCTCTATCTCGTCTGCAACTATAAGGTCATAACTCTTAGCATTTTTTACATGCTTCATACTTTCTACCTCAATAATCAACCTATCTATATCTGCTAAACTTTCTCCTCTATGCTCGTCATTCATTTCTTTATATTGCTCGTCTAATTCTCCTCTAATGTCTTTGTAAAACTTAAATGGTTTTCCGTCAACCATTTTATTTATCTTACCATAAATACTGCGCCCTAATGTAATTCTATTAGTAATCCATAATATTCTTTTAGGTTGCTCCTTATTAATATAATCCATAGTTGCATATGTTTTACCACCTCCCATAGATATATTAAATAATGTGTATTTACATTTATCACTAACTTCTTTTAATTCGTTGTATGTTAAATATCCTTTCTCGTGTTTATCACCTACTTTAATATCACCCATAGTTATTAATGTATTAAAAAAATCTTCTACTGCTTTACTTTTAATATCTGTATTATATATTTTCTCTATTAATGCCTTAATAAAACCTCCTCTTTTAATAAAACAATTTTTAGAGTTCTTCGCCTCTATCGCATATCCTAACCATTCTTTTCTAAATACTTCTTCTCCTTCGTCCCATTCATTTACAGATTTTTTACCCCACATACCTCCTTGCTTGTTCCAGTTCCACCAAGTCTTAAAACTACCTTTCTCACCTTTAATAAACCAAGTTAATATATTCTTCATAATTCTTTTACCGTAAGATTGAGGAGGTATTGTAAATAAAATATCATTTGCAGTATTATATGTTAGATCAAAGTCAGGACTTAATTTATATTCTGATTTATTCAAACTACTAATTTTGTCTTTACTTTTTAACCGTTTTTTTACTTCTTTTACACTAATATTTTTGTTATCTTTTTTCCATTTTTTAAATAAGTCTAAGTTAATAGGTGATTCATTACCTATAAAATGTGTTGCTGTGTGTTCTCTAATATCAGTAGGATTAATAGGTAATTGTTGAGGCGCATTAGGTTTGGATTGATATGGATATTTTAACCACCTATAATGAGTATAAATATTATCTATACCATAATCGCTCATATACTCTGTAATCCATTCCTTAAATCCGCATTCCTGTAATTCTTTTAAATTATTAAAATATTTGTCTTTTACTATTACATGATAAGATAACTTCCATGAGGATTTATTTTTGCGTCTTGGTTCTGTCCTATCTATTGCAAGATTATCGGTTTGTAAACCTTCTATAATTTTTGTTTTTACAATATTAAATAATTTATCTTCTTGTTCTCTTGTGGGTTTATCTTCTTGATTAACCGGTAAGTCAAAATCAAAAAATATTTTAAACTTTCTATCAGGGACAATATGCTCGTATATGTTAATATTATTTTTATTTTTTAATAATGTTATTACTTCTTTCTTATCAATAATGGTATATAAGCGTCCATATTTTTTTGTATTAGCATGTAATATCTGATAATTAGGTTTACTTGTAATAAAATGCCTAAGTTCTCTTTCGTATCTAATCCAATACATTTTTTTATATGCTATCATTTCTGTTATTCTGTCTGTGGGACATACAGAAATTACGGACTTCATTATATTAGTATTGAGATATTTTTTCTTAGTCATTTTTGAGATTAAATGGTTTTGCTGGTAGGCGGTCATTTGTGTTATATCTATAACAGAGATAATCTTTAAGTGATTTAAACGCATTAATTAATTAATTAAAAAAAAAGGTTTTTTTCTATACTTTTAATGTTTTTTTTTCTATATATTTAAAAGGTCTTATTCAAGACTTTTTAAAAATATCAACAAACCGCCTACCAAAACTGAGAGTTTTAATTTTTATGCAATTAGATTCATGGGATACTAACATAATCTATATAGTCTATAGAATAAGTGGCGTTCTCCATTATAATACAATATATTAATTTCTATACTTTTTCTATATTTTTTGGATCATCTTTCCAATATCTATATCTTTTTAAATATCCCCAATCTCTATCCTCTTTGTAGCATGAATAGTGATTATTCCTACCTTTCCAAGTTCTCCATTTTTTATATTTCCTAACTGATTTATTGCAAAATATACATTTAATCTTATCCGTCATTTTCTATATATATATATCAGATTTAATATTAAAAAATATTAAACGCAATAATTAATTAATAATATTTAAATATTGTTTAAATGTATCTTTGTTCTTTTCTATACTTTCTTCTCTTTCTTTCTTTTTTTCTGCTTTAACTTTCTGATAATATTTTTTACTTGCTCTCCGGTGCGCTACTTTACCTTTATCTGTTGTTAAGTATTTTCTAAAATATTCTGCTTGTTGCACCTTCTCCTTTTTATTTCTAATACATATATTATTTACTATGACTTTTTCTGAGTCGGTATATTCGCTGGGTGATTTATTATTAATCGCTTGTAATAATTGCATTTCCTCTATTGTAAAAACCATTTTATATATAACATACTATAACATAATTATTTTTAAGTTTAAACTTAATTAAAAAGGGGGCGGTCTATATATTTCGCAAATCTATATAACAAAATTACTAAACAACTACCTCGCCCCCTTTTTCTTTTTTAACTGCGTCTGCGTAGGATTTCTGCTGGTGCTTCTGTTTCTGTGATAAAGGTTTAATTAGGTTTACTCCTTCTTTCTCTTTCTTCTCAAAATGTTCTAATGCTTTTTCTAATTGATATTTCCCTACAATCGCCTTTTGGTATTTAATATCTTTATCCGTATATCCCAATATTTTCCAAATCCACCACATCTTTATATTTATAACATAGATAATAATTCGTCGTCATAAACTAAAAACCATTTCTGAAACAATACTAATTTATTAACTATCATTTTTCTTTTTAGTTCCTTCATATATGCATATTTAGGTATGCTGGGTTTTATGTATGAATGTATAGAATTAAATAAATCCTCGCAAAGTTTATTATTTACAAGTTGATATAAAGGTGCTGTTTCGTCTGTGTATAAATTAATTTTAGGCATACTATAATTAATATATATTTTTTTTATTCACTATCTAAATCACTATCTAAATCACTATCTAAATCACTATCTATATCTCTATTACATACACAAAACTCTAAAACTCTAAAAGGATTTCTTAAAATCCAACACCATAGATCATTTACAGACATACTATATATATTTATTTTTTTACATAACTTCTTTTTTGTTCGCCTACTGAGTGTCCCATTTTCTCTGCGGTATCCTCAATAAGTTTATGCGCTTTACTGGTAATCTCTGTGCTAAATATTTTTCTAATCATACTACTACTGATCTTCTTACCTTCTATTTTAAATACTTTATTCAGATATTTTGTTAAACCGTTTTCAGTCATTCTATTACCTTGTTTATTCAATAATAAATATTCACTATCATTAAACTTTAACCATAATTTTAATACCTTCTTTAATTCTTTAGTCACCTCTATTTTTTGCTCGTCAAAGTTTTTAGACTTCTGCTTACCAAAATGAAAAAATATTTTTGTTTTACCTTTATTATATACTAAATAGTTTTGTTTTCTATCGTCGCCTCGCAACTTCTTATAATCCCTTTCTTTTATTAATTTAGTAGAGGCGTATATATTACGGCGTGGGGGTAATAAAGTGTATAATGATGCTACTATGTATTGTTGCAAATAGTCCATGTTTCTACTGGTTAGTCCATTCTTAATTGGTATATTATTGTCTACTACTCTCTTATGTAATTTATTTCTTATTTCGTGTAGTTGCTCTAATGTAGTCCAGTTTTTATCTTCTCTCTCGCTTTTCTGTCTGGTGCTTTTATCCTTATTGTATTCTTTATTTAGATCAAGTAAATATATTCTATACTTATTAATTATCTCTTCATTCTTTTCATTCTCTTCTGCTCTGAGATAAACTAATATAGAGGCGGTTAATGCTTTACGCACAGACATTTTTTTAGTATTAAGAAAAGTCTTAACCTTATTGAAACTTTTTAAAACTTTAATATCTTCTGAATCTAAACCTTTTAAAATAGTAGTTAAATATCTGGTATAGTTTCTTAAAGTGATTGGTCTAATATTAGGTCTGTCTTTTTCTATAAGTTTAGTTATTTTCTCCATTATAATATAACCATATAAAATAATTTTAGATACTGTGAAAAATAATATAACTATATTATATAAATGAGTTTTCTATCATCAGTAGGTAAATGTAAAGATTGCAGTAAAGAATATAAATACGCTCCTGAATATAAGAGTAGTATATTTAAAAGTAAGTGGGTAAAGACTGCGGGGTTTTGCGGTATGGAGTGTTATATGAAACAGGATAAAGATACAAGAGATAATATAGTAATGACCGGATTTTTAAAACACCAATTAGATTTAATCACGCAGGATAAGGAGGAGATGAGAAATAAAAAAACTAATAAAGAATATATATAGTATATATATAGAATGAGTAAAACACAAGCGGTATTATTTAAGGTGGATAAAGGGTGGACTGCACCAAAAGCGAGAGCGTGGTTAAAAAAAAATAAGTTTAAAGCAATTAAGAAAGTCCATAAGTCAGGAAATCTATTAAGGTATAGAATCTTAGAACCAACTTTCAAATCTTATATTACAAAATCTAAAAAAAATGGAATTAATTTAGTAATTGGTATAAATAAGAAAGTAAAAAAGAAAAATAAACAAAAAAAAGAACATAACAAGACTAAAAAGAGCATAAAACCCCTCCCAGCAGGTATTAAGGTCAGTTTAAGCACTTAACTACCCCATTTAAGCATAAAACCAGCACCAAATAAGCATATTATAATTATAATATGCTGTTTTAGGGGGGGTTATGTGCCTGTAGGGAGCATATAACCACCTACATAGTAGCATATAACCAATAAATAGCATTTATTCTATTGATTTTAGGTAATTTTGGTAAAAATCTATAAATAAATCTTCAATATTAAATATTTCTGTTATCTGTTCTTTTTTATATCCCAATTTATTTAACCATGAAATCATTTCATCTAAATCGTCTACATCATAATTATAGCAATACCATTCTAATAAATCCATGTCCTCTTCTAATATGTAATTGCAAAAATCCCTCTCACTCATTTTATATATACAAAGATAATTATTTTTCTTTATTATATTATCCAGCATAATTCTTTAATTGTCTGAAGACCCAATTTTTTACAGCATAATAACCTTTCGCAGCAAATAATTTATCTATATAATATTCTGTGTCTGGTTGTTCTGCTAATTCCTTTTTTTGTTTGGCGCTTAAATTCATTTCCTCAAATATCCCCCTACTCGCTTTTTGTAATTCTGCTGTATAATTTCTAACAAACCTCCTTATTTCGTTATTTTTAGTTGTATCCCAACTGCTTCTCCCAAATGCGTTTAATACTTTCTGTCCTCTCACTCTAAGTGCGGCAACGCTCTCTTTTGGGTATTTTAATTGTAAATCCATTATAAACAAAGACCATATACAACAAAACCCGCCCGGGTCTCCACCTTTAACCTCCTCGGGACTAACCCTTTTCGCCCCCGTGAATGTTTGGAGTCCGTCAAAATGTAATTTTTTTACATTCTTTAAAGTCCCTATCATTATTACAGGGCAAGTATCGTCAGATCCTAAAACCTTAAAAGGTTCGCCCTTATATTTAAAGTCCTTTAATGCGTTTTTTAGTAGTGTATTGATACGCTTAGACTTTTTTCCATTATCTCCTAATCCAGTTTGATCTCCGTGTGGTTCATACCTACTTATCTCCATAGTATTAGCGTTAAATACTATTAAATTTGCGTGTCCTCTTAATGATAAGGTGACTATTGCTAAATTGTTTCTATCTAAGCACCCTACTACTTGTTTTAAAAACTCTTTTTTAGACATACCCGCCCATTTAAGTCCCCTTGTGTAAGTAATTCCATATCTTAACCAGTCCCCTAAATCTCTATTGGAAATAATGGGGGTCATGACCCCGTTTTTATCTATTTTTATATCTTTATTAAGTATAATGCAGTCGTTTTTATATTCTTTCAGTATTGATAAAGTCATAATCATATATATAGCGGGGGTGCATGAAAATAATATTTTATCAACCGCCTTTATATCTCGTCCTAATAATCCGTTAATAGTTTTAGCGTCATTCAGTCCCATACTTTTTAATCCCTTTTTAATCCCTTTTACTAAAGCGGGGGGCATTTTAGGGAGTGTAAGTTCCTTATTATTCTTAATCTTTGGTTGAATACTACTAACTGCTTTAATATCTGGTGTTTTTTTTACTTCCAACATTTTTCTTTGTCGCTCTAATGCTGTTAATTTCTTCTCAACTATTTTTATTTTTTTTTTGTTCTTATTCTTTTTTTTCATTTCTTTTATTAATATATCCTTTAGCACTTTCGCCTTAATCTTAACTCGTTCTTTTTCTAATTCCTCCTTCTTTTTACCTTCTCGCTTTTCTTTATTTACTATCGCTTTTGTTTTCTTCGCCGTTTTTTTATCCTTAAATTTCTTATCTTCTTTAGTCCTCGCTTCTGACCCAGTTATATTCAATATATATGAGGATTGCTTACCTTTATGTATTATATTAATTACCTTATCGGTCTTACTTCTAACTTTAAAGTTTTTCTTAACTATTTCCAATAACTTTGCTCGTCCACCACTTAATTTAAACATTTTCTTTTTTAATGTCTTATTGTGGTTATGTAATATCTTTCGTAAATCTGTTAAAGTCAGATTATCCATATATATTAATATAAGATTATTATATTAAATTATAAATTATTAAAAGGGGGCGGTCTATATATTTCGTATTTCCTATATAACAATTTACTAAAACCACGCCTCGCCCCCTTTTTTATTCTACCCTTCTACCCTCGCTTGGATCTGCGCCTGATTGTGCTGGGGCGTTATATACTGGGAGTTGTTGCTGTTGTCCTTCTTGCTGACTTGTCGCCCTGACTGATGCTGGTTGTGACGGAGTTGCTGCTACTGGGGACGCAGTATACCCAAATCTGTCCCTCGTTTGTCGTATATCTCTTCCTGTATTAGTTTCAATATTTAACCCTCTACTCATCCTATTATCTTGTCGTCTTCTCTCAGTTAAACTGTCTTCTCTCATTCTATTAAAATCCTGCACCGCTCCAGATCTATCCCCAAATTGTATAATACTTCTTGTATCAAATAATAACCTACCGTCCGCTTCTTGTTGTCTATCCTCCTCAAAAGTTTCCGCCGGTCTTGCTCGTAAGTTCCTAATTCTCGCATCTATAAATTGTATCATTTGTCCTTGCGTTCCGTCTGTTTGTTTCTGCGCTTCTGCTATTAAAAGTCTAATAGGTTTAGGTATTGCTCCTTTTTTAGTCCCAGATAAAGGATTGCGTGTGGTGCGTGGTGATTCTAATTCCGCTTGACCCCTTCCCCTTACTTCTACCTGTAAGTTGCTATTATCTACCAGTCCTAATAATGATTGTTCTAAATCCCCCTGAGTTGCTCCAAGTCTTAAATCATTTAAAATTAACTCCAAACCTCCTCCTGATATTCTGGTATTTATTCTCTCAGGTTGTCCCTCTCCTCTTGCACCTAACGGCACACTTAAAAAGTTTTCTCCGTCTTCGTTAATTTCTACTCCTCCTACAACCTGTCTTAATTCTTCTGATACTCTCCGTAACCTCTCCTCCTTATCTGGTGCTTGACTTCTCCTAATGCTCTCCATTACACCTATTAACTCATTAAACCTTGCTATAAATCGTGGGTATAAATCGGTAGTTGCTCTACTTACCCTACTAATATATTGTCTATAATTAAATCGCCCAGTTCTATCTATTAAAGTTCCTGTGGGTATTCTATCCATTATATTTTTAATTAATTCTCGTGTTAAGGTTGTCTGTATCCTATCATAATCTACCGCTCCTCTCCCCCCAGTTTTATTACCTACTCCTACAAAACTACTACTGGACGGTAATTCACCTACTTCATCTCCTATAATTGGTTGGACTTGTTGTTGCATTCTATCTTTATTTGTATTGGTTCTGGTTGCTGTATCACTACTCCTAAAAGTTCCACCACCGCCACCACCAACACTACCTCTACTACCTGATAATATCATATTATTTAAGTCTGTCGTTTGATTCAATTCTTTTAGTTCACCTATAACCTCTTCTAAATCTTGCTCTTCACTTGATTTAGTTTTACTGGGTGGTTCTAATATTGTTCTTGGTTTAGTAATTTTATAAACTATTACGCACCTATCGCCTACATTAGCAAGTAGTCCGTCGCTATTTCTAATTGAGGTTGTAATATTTGTAAGCACATAGTCCCTATCTGCTATTAATTGATATGAGGGAGAATAAGAATAAAAGAAATCATTACTATTATATGACTTTAAAGCAAGTCCAATAACATTTAAATTACCACCTGCTCCGTCAAGATAAGTAGGGTTGCAAAAATCCGTATATATTCTATAAAATCCAGTTTCACTTTTTTTAATTTCTCCACTAAAAAACATAACTGCGCTACCCTGCTCTCCCAGAGTTACTGCTACATTATTATTATAACCTAACTGGTAATTTATAAGACCCTGATAATTTCCTGCTTGACCCAGACCACCAACATTCAGAGCAGGTGCTAAGGAGCAGTCAATATTACTATTAGTTGTTAAAATACCGCATGACCTAATACGCCCCTTATTACGCCAGAAAGAATTATTAAACCTTAGATGTTGGGTTAAGTTAGTAAATTGAGAATAAAAATCAATATATTCTCCGCCCATCTTCCATAATAAACTCCCATACCAATTCTCTTTTGTTGCTTTAATTGCTACACTATCTAATAATCTTTGTCCTCCATACTGTAAAAATTGTGCGTTAGTATATTTATCAGGGTTAAAATTAGGTCGTCCAAAATATACATTTTTGATCCAAACCCCACTAATAGCGTCGCTTATACCAGTATTAACATCTAAATCTACTGGATCAGGGTCAACACCATTATCATACTGCACATCAAAAGGGTAACTATCCGCAACCTCGGCGGTTACAATATAGGGGTCTAATCTAAAACTACTTCGCCCATTAACGGATTGTATATTACCCTGCTGTGCTATAAGTTCATTAAACTTAACCACCTTATTACCTATATTAGTAGTTGATTGTGTATCGTCTTTCCACCCCCACCGTCTTTCAGTATGTAAATAAGAAATACCAAAACTATTCGTAGCACTTGTATAGGTAATTAAAGGATCAGTTGCGCCTAAATTAATATAAGGGTTAGGGTTAAAGTCTGTTATATTAGATGCTTTATCTTTATTTATTAACCATACTGCTTTATTATCGTAAAAACTTGGACTAAATCCAAAATAATTACCAGATGAAAAACGGGCAGGGGTGGTAGCATCCGCATATTGACTGGTTAAAAAGAATAAACAACTAACTTCGTCCCCTGCTTCATCAATATATTTGTATGTATACGCACCTATATTATTATCTCTTGCATAATTATAAACTTCTTGGTTGTCTAATATCGCCTCTAAACTTAAATCTATATGTGCTGGGTCTATTGTAAAACTATGGGTATCTCCTTGGTAAGATTGGTCTATTAAAGTAAAATTACCCTGTAAGTTAGTAAAAAATGGTTGAATAGATATACCGCCCCCCCCGTCTACTGTGTCTTTCAGAGGGTCTATAAACTCATTAGTAGAGTATCCGCTTTCTGTGGGGCAAATAAAATGACCGGTTAAATGAAACATCGCCTTTTCTAATGCGTCGTTACCAGTCCCCCCAATCCCCCTCCCCATCCCTATATCAGGTGCTTCTATACTGGTGCGTCCTATATCCCATATACTATCCCAACTTAATTTATCGTTTTGTAGTGCGTCCGCTTCGTTTAAGTTATCTCCCCAGTATTGTTGTGTCGCATCTAAATATCTTTTTATTTTATCTAAATTATCGGTATTAGCAAGAATATTAGTAAATATAGGCATATTTGCTCCTAATGATATACTATTACCCAGAGTTGTCGCAGGAGCAATTATAGTAGGCACTCCGTCAAATGGAAATTGTGCGGTTTGAGTTAAACCATCAATTAAATACCTGCTTAATATGCGTGGATATACCTGTGCGGTTGCTGGTGCTGGGTTATAATCTGTTTCTCCTAATAAGTCATAAGTAGCGCAACTATTTAAATATGTCCCACCTATCCATTTATCGGGAAATAATACCGCCATTTGACTATAGACCTCCGCTAAAGTTTGCTGTGATTGTGAGGACGCATCACCGTCTAAGGTCACATTAACGCCGTTGCATGGTCTGGATATTAAAGTGCTACCGTTTAATGTGTATGATCCCTGTGCTAACATTCTACCTTTACCCGTCCCTCCTGCGTTTGGTGCTTGATAACTGGTAAATCCTGCTGGTAATATATCTCCTACCTGAGGATTATTAACATTAGGCAACTGTAAACCATCTCTCCTTAAACCATTAGTATTAGTTTCATGAAACTTAATAGTCAATTCATTAGCAATATTATCAGGAGTCATAAATGTTTTTTCAGTTTGGTATTGTATATATCGTTTATCGGTGTGGTTGAAAGTTTCTAACCATAAATCAGATTGTTTATTAGGCATAAACATAAAGTTAAGCAGGGTGTATTTTTTACTATCTGTTTGTAATAATCTATTTCTGCATTTAGCGTTATATACTATTACATTACCATTATTACCCTCCCCTAATCCTGCTGGTAAAAGATAATTACCTAATAATTGCTGGGAGGATACATCTGCAACTGGTCTACTTGTCTGGGTATTATCAGCAGCGCACGGCAACCCTACTGAATTAATACCATTATGCACTATATAAAACTCAGTTTCAAAAATTACACTATTACTATTATATTCTCTATCTGGGACTGCTTCACTAACGGGGTTAAACTCTATACTCTCACTATTCGCTCCAATCTGGTTAATGATAGCATACTCCATAGTTAAACTATCTCCTCTATTAATTTCTACACTCTGAAAATTATTAGTCCATGTTGACTTATCTATATTTGTAAAATTAGGTAATCCTCCATCCTGCGCCTTAATACTTTCGGCATTATTACACTCCAAAATTATAGTTTCGGTAGTATTCATATTTATTATTATAATATAACAAGATATTTTTTTAATTATAATATCTAAAAAGGGGGCGGTCTGTGAGTTTCGCAATTTCTATATACTAATTTACTAAATCAGCGCCTCGCCCCCTTTTTCATTCACCATAAATACTTATGACTAAAATATTTAGCACTCCACTTTTTAGCATCTTTACCGTGTCTTTGATAATATTTCTTTCTTCTTTCTTTATCCATATTATTTTTTGCAGTATATAATCCTAATTTTACCTTATCTTTATATTGTCCGTATCTATTATCTCCAAACTGGGTAGTTTTTACCTTCTTACCTGCTATATATATCTCAACTTTATATTTTTTATTACCTGTCCCTTTAAAAAACTTGTATCTAACCATATAATATATTAATATATATTATATTTTTATTAAAAATAATTTAGTTTTCACTAACCAAAATAGCACCTCCTTTAAAAACCATCGCTCTCTCAACATTCGCCCAAATATTAAGTGTTCTACTACCTGCGCTAAACTCCTCGCCCAAAACCTCATCAGTCGCCTTAATAAATGAGTGTTCTATCGCAAGTCTAATAGGAGCATTACCAATACGGACACCAGCACCCCTTACATTAGCATAAGTCTTAGCAAGATTTACACCTAAATAATGTTGATTACCTAAGAAACTACCACCAGTTTCATTACTACTATACCATCCAGCATTCATACTATAATTAAGCGTAGAATTGGTTTTCATCGCACCGTCACCGGTATTAGGTCGCCATAAAGCACCAACGGAGGGGACTGGATCAGGAGCAGTCGTAATACCATTTACCATTTGACTAATAGCGTATTCATCTAATACAGCGCCACCATAATTCCAGCAGTTATGCGGGACTTGTAGGGGAGTTCCAGAAAAAACCTGTTGCAGTTGGTCGTATGCTTTATTATCCATATCTATTGGTTGGGGATATAATGGGACATTATTAATAGTTAGTTGCAAGGTGTTATCATTACGGCGTATAGTTCTACTTGCTTGTGAGGAGTATTTACCTATTAAATTAACCCCCCCCGCGTCAGCGGTCATATTAACCATAGACATCAAAAGACTACGGACAACAAGATTATCAAAACCTAAATCTATATTATATTGTTGTTTATTTACTGCTAATGTCCCTTCTCCTACTGCTGGGATTGATGCTGGTGAGTGGGATAATGCTTGTGATACATTAATTAAATCACCGTATACAATTGGTAAACCTTGACCTTTACTCCTCGCCTCCATAGCGTTCATGGTTCTCTCGCCGTAATAAAGTAAATCCATAACCATTAATACATTATCGGTATCAATTGATATGTTTGCTTCTGCACCAGTCCCCCCATCCATAAATACTCGTCTGCTTGAGTTGGGACTAAAAGTAATTTCTAAGGATAATTGATTATCAAGTAAAAAAAGTGGGATTTGAATATTACCTAAAAACTCTGGGAATAAATCTTCTAATGAAAAAATTGCGTGAAAGGTAGTAGTAGCGTCGTCGGTAATTGCAAATCGGGGATTAAGATTACAACCATTATACGCTGTCGCCGCTCCTGTTTCATCTATAAACTCGTGGTAAATATCGTCCCCTCTGAAATATTTAGAGTTCATTAATGCTACTTTACCATTATCTACAAATCCAGCAACATCTCCGGTTGCGTCTATTGTATAATTCTGCACTCCGTCTGGTCTAAAAGCAAAACTACTACCAATCTTAACACCTTCTACTTTATTGCGGTGATTCTGGGGTTTAAACATACGCCTCATAGCGCTATATTGTCCTACTTCGTCGGTCTGTGCTATATCGTTACCTTGATATTTTAAGGTAGCAGTTCTAAGCAGTCCGTAAGCACCAGCGGTTAAAAAAAATTGGTTTTCACTTAAGAAACCGGTATTAGCGCAGGTTACGGGGACTATAATTCGTGTATGTTTATCTAAAATACCTGTATTATTAAATAAAAAGGTTGCGTGTGTATTACTAATAAGTTGTGGTTCTAAAATAGTTGTTTCTATTCTAATGTCCTGAGGTTCGGTCGTTGCTTTAACTGAGAGTATATCCGCCATTTTTTATATATATTATTATATTATATTATTTTATAATTATTTTTAATTTTAAAATAAGATAAATTGGTTTTTTCTATAACTTTCTAATTAACCATAACTCCTTGTGGACTTGCTACTAGTTGATGAGTTCCTAAAACAAAACTATAAACCATTTCATTTTGGGAGGTTGATAATTTACTTCTTACTCGCTGTGAATAACTTGCATTATCGTAATTCATACCTCTATTACTATTAGTCCTATCAACTCGCACACCAAATCCGTAAATACCTTGTGCTTGTGCGTCCATGCGTCCCTGTAAAACTTGTGCTGCTGATGCTAAGTTTTGTCGCTGATCCCCAAATAAAACAAAAGAGGTCTGTCGGTCTGCGTCGGCAAGTCCAGTATTTTCACTTGCGGGGCATATAAGAGCATGGTTTAGTCTATCAAAAGGCACAACTGCGTCCAACCAACTTCGTAATCGTAAGGTATCCATAGGCATATAGTTAATATACTGGGCGGTGTATGATAATTGCTCCACAATATCACGCTCTTCTATCTGGTATTCTAATGGATACTTAGCACCTTGTCGGTTAAAAGTTAGATCAGTAATAAACTCTTTATGAGAGGTTGTATCAGCAGTCACTTTAAGAATAGGAGGAGTTGCATAACTATCAGTAGAATAATTATTTAAGTTGCTACTATTAATAATGTTATTCCATAAGGTTAAGGCATTACTTTCGGCAAGGTTAAAGTTGGTGGTTTCGTCGTTAGTTTGGATTAAACTATTGATTGATTGATAAGCGCTATATTGTAGTGGGACTTTTTGGGGAGATAATGGTTTAGACGCAACTTTATAACGCCCAGTTAAGCATAAATCGTAAAGCATATAATACGCTCCTCCATTATCACCAGCATTACCCCCAAATAATACATTTTGGTCGGAGTTGAGGCGCAACTCCATAATTAAACCTCCAATATTTCCTAATGGTAAGTCCGCTCCTGTTTGTAAAAGTCCGGTTCTAAGGGGCATACTGCACTCTATATCTCCGTTGCATGTTAATTGCTGGGACATATTCTTAGCGGTTGCTCCGTTTGTATAATTCATATATGATGTATAGTCGTCCATACCTCTCGTTAGTGGTAAAATTGTTGCTTCTTTTCGTGGATAGTTCCTAACTTGTTCCATAACTGCTCCGTTAAGATTTGTTAAAGTGATTGTATCAATTAGAGATGCTGACCCAACACGGCAATTATTTAAAATCTCTACTGGTGCTGATATTGAGGCGGTAGTCCCTCCAAAAGCACCAAGAGTAGATGCGTTCTGTGGTCGTCCTTGACCTGCTCCTGCTGGATCTGAATTAAATGCAGTAGCACCACTAACTATACGCATTCTATAATTTAATCGTAATGTGGATAAATCTAACAATAATGAGGGGTTACCTTCAAACTTAAAAGTAATTGCTCCCCCGCCCTGTCTAAATGAATAAACATCTTTCTTATTTGTTGGTGTGATCTCAAAATACTGGATTCCTGTAATGTCCGCCATTTTTTATATATATTATTATATTATATTATTTTAATATTATTTTTAATTTTAAAATAAGATAAGTTTATTTCTAAATAATTTATTTCTAAATAATTTATTGCTCTACACTTACACCATTAGCGTTTGTTGTAATTTTCTTTAAGCAACATACATAATTATTCCATAAAAGATTTTTACCTTGTTCTGTGTATTCTACATTAAGTCTGACTTCACCTGCTAAATCCTGAGCGTTAAATGTGTGTCCGTATCTACTTAATGCTCGTGCAATAGTAAAACAGAAATTAGAGCGGTCAATATTATTAACTCTAACACCGCAATTATTTAATGCGTCTTCTAACTCCTTGCTATGGACTGGTTCATTTCTACTAAATGAAAGGGTTGCTCGGTCTTCCTCCATAATTCTTCCTAATTCTACACTTCTATTAGGCACTCGTGCATTAGAAATAATAAAATGATATTGTGAGGGTGTTTCTACCGCAGGTCTTAGACTATCAGCATAAATAGGGCGTGAGGCAAGGTCTTCTGGGACGCATAATAAAGAATACACACGCCTCTCATTCATAGGGATAAACAGGGAGGATTTAGTAACTCCGGCGTTTTGATTCACTTGGTAATTATTGAAACTTTTAATATCCATAGATACACCAGCACCAGTATTAGATTTATTCAGTAAAGCACTAACATACTCAGGGGGAGTTTGTAAAACGCCTACTACCATTTGCACATTTGATATAGTATAATTATAAGTCTGGTCTGGGACATTAATGCAAACAGCACCACCAGCAACTACGCCAGCGGTAGTATCGGCGTTAACAGCACCACCACCATCACAAGTAAAACTAACATTATCCTCGCCATTAGCACTAAGCAAGGAGATAGCGCTAATACGCCCAGTAGGGACATTAAAACTACCATTATCGGTCGTTCCTACTTGTAATCGTTGGTCTATGAAATATGGGAGATATTCATTAACAAACTGTATACCTCCATCATTAACCGCTGCTACATCTATACTTGGATACGCCATATGGTCTAATACATTATCAAACTCACCAGTAAAATAATCATACTTTTTTGCTCTATCTGCTATGGTGTTTGTTCCTCCTGAGTTCGTAAGAGTAATAGGGTTCATAGCAGCGGTAGTTGCAATCGCATTTAAATTACCATTTCTGGAGCATGGATTAGTAGGGGGATCAAAACCTTCCTCACAATATAATAAACTATCATTATACGCCCCGTCACCTGCTTTACCAGTCGCAAATTGTATAACTTTATTTACATTATTCTCTAACAATATTCTAATCTCTAAACCTCCTAAGGCAACATTAGGGAGAGAGCGGTTTAATGCGTCTGGGGATAACAAACCTGATAATTTCAACGGTAAGCATATCTCTACTTCTTTATAACCACCAATTTTATAACCATCGCCGTCTTTTTCTACTGAATAAAAAGGATTACGGATTTTTTCTTTATTACTAACTGCTCCCTCTGTTAACGCTTTAATATTTTTGTCGTTCTCACTATCGCCGTAATATGCTTGTAAATAAGCAAGTAGCGCATAATTATCAATCTGTTCTAAAAGTGTATTATCTCGCATGGCGTATATACTTAATGTGCGGATTAATCCTGCACCACCTACAAGAGAGTTTAACATAAGAGGCATTCTTGCGTCTGTCGCTGGGTCACTATGACTTAATAAAACTCTAAATCTTAAATATGTATCTCTCGCACTAACAATAGGGCAAGATGTCGCTGGGATTTTAATTCTAATTTCCTGACCTTTGGTATAACTACTCCGTTTTTCGTCAAATACTATAACTGATTTCGCTACAAACTGTCCGCTCATTTCTATATATATAATAAAGATAATATTTTAATTTAAATATTATATTAATTTTAATTTTAAATTATCTAAGATTTTGTAAATTACTATGATTAGATGACTGGACTATATAACCCCCAGCAATATTTACAGGTTTGGTCTGAGCGTTCTTTACCTCGTCCTGTGCGTGATTAAATCCGCTTGTTAATTCTTTATAAAATCCTGTTCCACCAGTAATTAAACCACCTACTAAACCCACCGCCCCAGCAATATTAGTCAAAACGCCTAAGGGAGCAAGTATACCAGTCGCATCCTCTAATGTTCCAACGGTTTCTAATGCTCCACCTACGGTATCCAATCCGGCGCTAATACCAGTTTCTCCCTCCAACTCAGCACCACCACTTAAAAT
>TARA_R110000764_G_scaffold41763_3_pt1 | contig 23525 bp, 22 predicted proteins | sample TARA_R110000764 | Tara Oceans TARA_R110000764 (sample SAMEA4398111) | marine metagenome | biome: Polar Biome; feature: [SRF] surface water layer (ENVO:00010504); material: water (ENVO:00002006), including particulate matter (ENVO:01000060) such as... | depth 5 m | reverse complement strand
TGCAAGGAAGGACTGTCCCGTCGCGAAGACCTGACGCTCAGCGAGGCCGAACGCATCTTCTTCTATCTGCCCCTCGAACATTCAGAAGATATCGGCGATCAGACCCGCGCCGTCGAAATGTTTTCAGCGCTGCATAAGGATGCCCGCAGCGATTTCAGGAAACTGACGGAAAGTACGCTCGAATACGCCCATGCCCACAAGGCCGTTATCGAACAATTCCGCCGCTTCCCACACCGCAACGAGGTGCTGGCCAGGAACTCCACTTCAGAGGAACTTGCCTACCTTGCGAAGCCCGGCAGCGGCTTCTAGTCGAGTGTCTGGGGCCCGCGAGGGTCAAGGCTCTTGGCCACGTCCATCTGCATCGCGCGTGACAAGGGGTAGGTCCAGGATGCGTATGACGCGCCGAGATACAGCACCCCCGGCAACAGGCAGAAGATCATCAACAATCCATTGATCGCTTCGGGCGTATTCGGCTCGCCCGGATGGAACCCCGCCAACTGGCCCACCATCAGGTACCCGACGCCAAAAGCCAGGCTCGAGCCGATCTTGTAGGCACTGGTCAGGATCGAATAATAAATACCGGCACGGTTTTCTCCGGTCCTTGAAGTATGCCATTCGACCACATCTGCCGTCATGGATCGGGTCAGGATGATCGGCGCGCTGAACGCGGCGCCGTTGATGACGGCCCCGACAAGCAAGGGCCAGAACCCGCCGACCTGTCCGAAAAAGAAGTAGAGGATATAGCTGAGCGCCGACATCATCGTCGCCGCGCGAAAGGCAACATTCTTTTCGGTTCGCTTCGCCAGCAACAACCAGAGCGGCATGGCCGCAACTGCCACGATAAAGAAGAGCATCAGGATCAGGCTGGACTGGCCGCCGGTCAGCCCAAACACGTATTCGGCGACAAAAAGGTAATTCGCGGCGGTGACCGCGATGGCTGTTCCGGCCAGCAATTCCATCGCGAGCAAGCGGCCGAACATCTGGTTCTTCAAGGCGGCCAGAATGGGCTTCAGTTCGAATTTCATGGCATGGCCCTGATCCCCCGGCACGGGCTGATCCGGCACGAAGAAGAAGGAAAGGGCACCCGCCACGGGCAAGGAAACAAGCAGAACCGCGCCCATCACGGCAACCTGCCCGAAGCGATCCAGTTCGAACCCGAACAATGGCAACAGCGCCGGCAACGCCAGCAGCGTCAGCATGGACAGCGTGCTCACGATCTCCGGCCATAGGAACAGCCGGGAGCGCTCATCATACGTCGTTGCGATGGCCGGCACCCATGCAGATCGTGATGTCTGCAGCAGCGTGAACCCGACATAGAAGAGCAGCATCCACCCGACAAAATAGGCCGGGCCGACGCCAGTGCGCGGCGGCATATAGACAAAATAGGTCGCGATCGCGAGCAGCGGTATGCTGAGCAGGATCCAGTGACGCACCCGGCCCAGCGGACTGCGATAGCGATCCACCAGATAGCCCATGACGGGATCGGTAAAGACGTCCCAGAACCGCAACAGCATGAACAGGAGGCCTGTCATTTCGAGACCAAGCCCGACCTCATTGGCATAGAGTGGCGACAGGTATACCGCCAATGGCAGGCCGACCCCTGCAAGCGGAATACTCAGGCTCGAGAAAGCGAGCACGCGCGGAAGCGAGAGGCGCTGTGATGTCTGTTCTGTCATAAGTCCAGACTGCCCACGCAAATCGTGACGGCCAAGTCATTTTTTTACGTCGCAACGCCTTGACGGGCGTCGCCTGAGCCGCAACCGTCCGCTCCATACTTAACAGGGGCAGGCTGACCATGCTGAAAAAGCTGATCTTTGGCGCGCTGGGACTGATCGTCCTGGTCGTCGGAATTATTCTCGTTCGGACATTCTCGTATGGCGGTGACCCCGTCGGCCAGCGTGTCGAGTTGCCTGATACCCCCGCTATTTCAGCAGAATCAGCAGCGCAGCATCTGTCAGAAATCATTCAGTTCAAGACGGTCACATTGTCCGGTGGCGACCCCCGCCCGGGCCAGGACGGCGAATGGCTCGCGCTTCACGACTGGTTGTCTGAAACCTATCCTGCTGCTCACGCCGCCATGACACGCGAAATCGTGCCCGGCACATTAACGCTTCTCTACACGTGGCAAGGCAGCGACCCAGCGCTGAAACCGATCCTGCTTATGGCCCATCAGGATGTCGTGCCCGTCAACATGGGCACCGAATCCGACTGGACTGGCGCGCCCTTCGCTGGCGAGATAATTGACGGCTATATCTATGGCCGCGGCGCAATCGACGACAAGGGCAACCTTGTCGGCCTGATGGAAGCGGCCGACGCGCTTGCGGCCTCGGGCTTCCAGCCGAAGCGCACCGTGCTTTTCATGTTCGGGCATGACGAAGAAGTGCTCGGCTCCGGTGCCGAAGCCGGTATCGCCCTGCTCAAGTCCCGCGGCGTCGAACCTGAAATGGCACTCGACGAGGGTTTCATGATCATCGACCCCTCGCCGCTGACCGGCAAGCCGATGGGCATTATCGGAATCTCCGAAAAAGGCTACGTCACCGTCAATGTCACAGCAGTCGCGCAAGGCGGACACTCGTCGACCCCGCCCCGGAACTCCGCAAACGTCAATCTCGCGCGGGCAATCCTCGCTCTCGAAGAGAACCAGATGCCGGCCGACTTCAACAAGCCCCCAATCTCCGACCTGTTCCGCGCTGCCGGCAAAGACATGCCCTTCACCCAGCGCATGGCGATGGCCAACCTTTGGCTGTTCCAGGGGATGGTCGAGTCATCACTCGCCGACAACTCTGCCGGCAATGCCATGGTCCGCACAACAACCGCGCCGACCATGTTGCGCGGATCGGCCAAGGAAAACGTCCTGCCGCAGCGCGCCGTTGCCACAGTGAACTTCCGTGTACATCCCAACGACACGCCAGACAGCGTGATCGCGCATGTGAAGAAGGTCACGGCAGGCATTGAAGGGATTGAAGTCGAAACAGGCGGAGACGGCATCAACAGCCCCGCCTCGCCCGTTTCGCCGACAGACAATCGCGCCTATGCCGTGCTGGCCAGCGTTGCCGAAGCGGCTGGCAATGGCGCGCCTGCCGCGCCGGGCCTTGTGCTTGGTGCCACGGATTCGCGCTACGCTGCGGCCATCACCAGCAACATCTACCGGTTTGCCCCGTCAGTCCTCTCGCCGGCCGACTTGACCGGATTCCATGGCACGAACGAGCGCATCTCGATCGAGAATATGGGGCGACTGTCCAAGGGCTATGCCCAGATCATCCTCGGCATGGACGGCCCGGACCAATAGTCCGGGCGTCCCGTGTGGGCTGACTAGCTGACCGGGCCGGTGACCTTGTCGATCGGCACGACGTAGTGGCGGGCGCAAAACTGGCAGTCGATCACCAACGTCCCGTCCGGTTCGACCATCTCGCGCAAGGCGTCGTCAGGCATGGACTCGAGGGTGCCGATCAGGCGCTCCTCGTTGCACGTGCAACGATCAGCGAGGCCGACCCGGTCCTCCATCCGCACACCTTGTTCGTGAAACAGGCGGAACAGGAGATCAGGAACAGCAAGGTCGGGATCGACGAGTTCGGCATCACTCAGCGTGCCGAAAAAGGCCTCGGCTTCGCGCCACACTTCTGACGTATCGCCGCGTGCTTCATCGCCTGCAATCCGCTGTACCATCATGCCGCCCGACACCCAGATCGGCGCTTCGCCTTTCCGGTCAAGCTCGGCAACGGCCAGCTTGATACGGCTCGGCACCTGTTCCGACTGGGTAAAATAATCTTCAGCGCATTCCGACAGCGTGCCCTTTTCCAGCGGCACGACGCCCTGGTAAGGCGCAACGGAGGGGTCGTCCTGAATCAGGATGAGGGCCAGCCGGCCGCTCGGCCCGAACAGTTGCGGCATATGCGGGGCAGCGCCCTTGTTGACCTTTTCAAGATGGGCCCAGCGATCGGCGTCGAACTTGGCATAGCCACGCACGCCGCCATCGGTGCGATACTCACCGACCAGCATCGACACCGGACCATCGCCTTCGGCCTGGACCAGGATGCGACCTTCGAATTTCAACGAGGCACCAACCATCGCGGCCAGTGTCACAGCCTCACCCAGGATGCGGGCGAGATGTGGCGGATAGTCGTGACGGCGCAGGATCGGCGACAGGCTTTCAGCGCCCATGCGCACGGCCCGGCCGCGCACGGGGCGCTGGTCGATCTGGAAGTTGACGACGAAGTCACTGTCAGGGCGTGCAATTTCGGACATGGTTTGGCTTTCGGACGGGCATGTGAAGGCCCCATGTGGCAGTCCGAACCCCTATCGACAAGGGCTGCATGCAAGTGCGATCTGCACCGGTTGCAAATCAGCTGGCCCCTATAAGCGCGCTGACGGCAAAACCAACAACAGCCAAGGCTATGCCGCCGACAAGGACCCAGAGAAGTCCGGGCATGCGCCGCGCCTGACGGGCATCCTGTGTGCTGATTTCCTGAGCGTCGTCGCTGCTTGTGTTTTGGTCGATCATCAAAAGTCTCCTGATATTGGAGCGCATGATGACCGAAATTGTTCCGCTCCACCCGTCAGGCCGAGCAGCTTCCTCCGCCGAGAACGCAGAAGCTCGCGCACCAGGCATGGTTCAGCTTGACTGGTGCCGCCGTCGATTGAGCCAGCGTGGCACCGAGTTCAAACGCAGGGTCGTCCACTAGCAGCGTACACGCCGTTACAGAGGCCCGGGTCGCGCCCTTGCGGCGGATGACCATGCGCTGGCTGGCGCACATGATGTCGGCAGGGTCCTTGCCGAGAATCTGCCAACAAGCCGTCGTGATTTCCGGCGGGTCGTCGCGGGCGATCATTTCGGGGAACAGGACGAGCTGTGACGGATCGGATGGGTCAAGCCTGAGCCCGAGGCGCGTTGCCAGTTCACCATAGGCGGCGCGGGCATCGGCTTCATCCTCGTGAAGTGATTGGCGACCGGCAAGCGCGACCTGAATGCCCTGCCCTGCCAGCCATGCGAGCCCCTTGCTGGCTTCGGCGAAGGCGCCTTCGCCGCGCTCGGCATCGTGCAGGACCCTGTCATGGGAATCGAGCGAGATGCGCAAAACCATCCGGTCGCCGAAGCGCGCATGCAGGGCCTCGATTCCAGACTGGATACGTGGACGCATCATTGGACGCATGGCATTGGTCAACAGCAGCAGGCGATGGCCGCGCGCCAGAACCGCTTCCATGATCGGCAGGATGTCCGGGCACATGAACGGTTCGCCGCCTGTAATGCCAATTTCCTTGGGGCCTTCGCCAAGCGCGTCGATCTCGTCAAGGAACGGCGTCACGTCCGACAGCTTGAGATAGACCAGCCGGTCGTTCGAGGGCGAACTCAGGATGTAGCAGTTCGCGCATTCAATATTGCAGAGCGTGCCAGTGTTGAGCCACAGCGTTTTGAGACCACGCCAATCGACGCTCGCACGGATCTCGCCCTTGGCGGTCGTGTGCGGATCAGCGAATTTCTCGCGAGGAAAGACTGTGTGAGGCATCCGGCCTGTCTAACCGCAGCCGACGCCACGGCGCCAGCCGCTTCGCGCATAAGTGATCGCGCTTGAAGCGGCTACTTGTCGAGGCACCAGCGCAGGATCGCTTTCTGGGCGTGCAGGCGGTTCTCGGCCTCATCCCAGACCAGGGATTGCGGGCCGTCGATGATCTCGGCATCCACTTCCTCGCCGCGATGGGCCGGCAGGCAGTGAAGAAATTTTGCGCCGCCAGCGGCGAGTTCCATCAGGTCCCCGGTTACCGCGTAGGGTTCGAGAATTTCAAGACGGCGATCGGCATCCTGGTCGCCCATGGACACGAATGTGTCGGCAATCACGACATCGGCCCCGGCAACGGCTTCCTCAGCCGTTTCATAGAGGTCGATCCGCGCCTGAAGTTCACGGGCGATTTCGACATCCTCGTCGTCCGGCGCAAAGCGTTGCGGCGTCCCGACCGCCAAGGAGAAGCCGAACTTGGCTGCCGCATGCAGGAAACTGGCGCAGACATTGTTGCCGTCGCCAACCCAGGCGATGCGGGCCCCCCGCAAGGTGAGCCCGGATTCTTCAAGCGTCTGAAGGTCGGCCATGATCTGGCAGGGATGCGAACGATCCGTCAGGCCATTGATCACCGGGACGCTGGCGAACTCGGCGAATGTCTCGACATCGCTATGATCGTTGGCGCGGATCATGACGGCGTCGACATAACGGCTGAGAACACGGGCGGTGTCTTCGATCGTCTCGCCGCGGCCAAGCTGCATGTCGCTGCTGGTAGCAGTGATCGAACTGCCGCCCAGCTGGCGCATGGCCATATCGAAGGAAAAGCGCGTGCGAGTCGACGACTTTTCAAAGATCATCGCCAGTGTGTGGCCTTCCAGGGGCGCGCCGGTATCAACTCGTCCCTTCGGCCAACCGGTCCGCGCCTTCTTGGCGCGATGGGCCTCGTCGAGGATCGCACGCAACTCAGCCGACTCGAGGTGCCAGATGTCGAGGAAATGGCGTGGGGCCGGAGGTTTGGTCATCGGCGGGCGCTCCCGTTGGAAAAAGAAGCGCGGGAGATAGCGCGTTTCCCACGTCAATACCAGTGAACCGGTCGTTGAGGTAAGCTGGATGTTACCATGTCGTCATATTTTGCGAATGACTTGCAAGTGCAACCGCGTCGTGCCACAAAGGATTGAGAACGAGTCGCAAACTGTTTGATCGGAGGTCTTGAACGATGTGCATACCCATGGATGACACCGCGATGCTGTGCTGGTTGAAACAGCAGGTACGCGTGCTGGAAGCCTGGCGCGAGGAACTCGCCTGCCGTTCAGAGATCGATATCCCAACCGTGACCCGCTTGGAGCGGCACTATGCTTGGCTGACGGACGAGATATCCCGGCTCGATCGTCCGCTCAGGGCCGCCTGACCAACCCCGTTGCCGCAGCGCTGGAGACGGACAACGCGTTTCCTCCCAGACGCCATTTCCGGCGTTGCGGCATTCCGGATGGCGCGGCTGCCCCGCGCCATCCACTCACATGTCTCTACTGGCGAAGGCCGCCGGTTTGCCCTATGTGACGGGCAAGCCCACCGGCCCCTCTAATATCAGGAGAGACAGGACTAATGGACACCGTACTCATCATAGGCGCCGGCGCTGCCGGCTCGGTCGTTGCGCAGAAATGCGCTATGGACCGCGACACGTTCAAGCATATCACGCTGGCCTCGCGGCGCATCGAAAGCTGCGAAAGAGTGGCGAAGATGTGCAAGACGCCGATCGAGATTGCACAGGTCGATGCCGACAACGTGGCCGAGGTCGTCGCGCTCACCAACAAGGTGAAGCCTGACCTCCTGATCAACATGGCCCTGCCCTACCAGGACCTGCCGATCATGGACGCCTGCGTCGAGACGGGCACTAATTACATGGACACGGCCAATTACGAACCGCGCGATGTCGCCAAATTCGAATACAGCTGGCAGTGGGCCTATCAGGACAAGTTCGTCGAGAAGGGCATCACCGCCATTCTCGGCTGCGGTTTCGATCCCGGCGTGTCGAACATCTGGTGCGCCTATGCCCAGCAGGAACTGTTCGACGAGATCGACTATATTGACATTGTCGACTGCAATGCCGGCGACCACGGCAAGACGTTCGCGACGAACTTCAATCCGGAAATCAATATCCGTGAAGTTACGCAGGACGGCAAATACTGGAAAGACGGCAAGTGGATCGAAATCCCCGCGCTCTCGATTCGGTGCGATATCGACTACCCCGAAGTCGGCCCGCGCGCCTCATACCTCATATATCACGAGGAAGAGGAAAGCCTGGTCAAGAACATCAAGGGCCTGAAGCAGATCCGCTTCTGGATGACGTTCGGCCCCGAATACATCAAGCACTTGGAAGTCTTCAAATCCATCGGATTGATTGGCCTCAAACCGATCAAGCACAAGGGCATGGATATCGTGCCCATGGAGTTCCTCAAGGACCTGCTGCCCGTGCCATCGTCCCTCGCCGAGGGCTATACCGGCAAGACGTCAATCGGCGTGATCATCCGTGGCAAGAAGGATGGCAAGCCGATGACGAAGATGCTCTACAATGTCTCCGACCATGCCGAGACGAACAAGGAAGTCTCCGCGCAGGCCGTCTCCTACACGACCGGCGTACCGCCCGTCTCGGGCGCAAAAATGTTCTTTGACGGAATCTGGAGCGGCAAGGGCGTGTTCAATGTCGAACAGTTCCCGGCCAAGCCCTTCCTCGACGACGTCGCCAAGCGCGGCCTGCCGACGACGATCGTGGACCTCAAGCCCGGCGCGCAGGATGAGCTGTTCGCGGTAAAAACCTGAATTTCGAGCAGGGGCTCATCCTGAGCGAAGTCGAAGGACGAGCCCCGGGTGACGCGCATAGCTTTCTTGCCTGCGCCCGCCCTTCGACTAGGCTCAGGGTGAGCGCTCCACTTGCATGAGACCGACAATATGACCTCTATATCGCTGCCCGAAAATATCCCCACCCCATGCTTCGTCCTCGACGTTGCTCGCCTCCGGACGAACCTGGAGACAGCCAAGCGCGTGCGCGAGGAAGCCGGCTGCAAGGTGCTCCTCGCCACCAAGGCCTTCGCTATGCCCGCCGTGTTCCCGATGATGCGCGACTATCTCGATGGCACCACGGCGAGCGGCGAGCATGAGGCCATTATGGGCCATGAGGAATTCGGCAAGGAGGTGCACGTCTATTCGCCCGCCTATACCGAGGCCGAAGTGCAGCGCCTGACCAAGGTTGCCCAGCATATCTATTTCAATTCGGAGGAACAGCTGGCGCGCTTCGGCGCGATTGCACGCGAGGCCGGCTGCAAGGTCGGCCTGCGGGTGAATCCCGGCTATTCCAACGCTACGCTGGGCGGCGACCTCTACAACCCGACCGCCCCCGGCAGCCGCTTCGGCGAAGTGCCCGCCATGCTCGACAGTGTCGACTGGTCCGGCGTTGACATCTTCCACGTCCACGCCCTGTGCGAGAGCCTGCACGAAGGTTCGGTCGGCCTGATCGAATTCGTCGCCGACAATTTCGGGAAGTACATCGAACAGGTGTCGTCCGTGAATTTCGGCGGTGGGCATTTCCTCAACAAGCCGGGCTATGAAGTCGCCGCGCTGATCGCGGCGATCAAGGCGTTCAAGGCGAAGTTCGATGTCGAGGTTGTGCTGGAGCCCGGCGCCGGTCTTGTGGTGAATACGGGCGAACTTTACGCCACCGTTCTCGCGCTTCACCGCAACGAGATGGATCTTGCCATCCTCGACGCGTCCGCCTCCACCCACATGCCGGACGTTCTGGAAGCGCCCTACCGGCCCGACATTGTTGGCGCGGGCGAGGCAAGCGAACTGGCGCACACCTATCGTCTTGGCGGCAAGACCTGCATGACCGGCGACGTGCTCGGCGACTATTCCTTCCCCGAACCGCTCTTGCCCGGCCGGCAGCTGATCTTCACCGACCAGATGCACTACAGCTTCGTCAAGACGAACACGTTCAACGGCACGCCACTGGCCAACCTCGCCATACGCTGGGAAGACGGCGTGACCGAACCGATCTCGAATTTCGGCTACGACGAATTCCGTCGGCGACTGGGGCGCTAGGCACCGGTGGACTTGTCCAGACGGAACGCCTGATCATTGCCCAGCGATGGAATCCTTGCCCGCGACTTGGCAACTTGATCGAGATCGAGGTCCGCCCAGATCACGCCCGGCTCATCGCCGTCCGCTTCCGCCAGAATCTCCCCCCATGGCGAAATGATCAGCGAGTGGCCGAACGTCTCGCGGCCATCCTCATGCTTGCCGCCCTGCGCAGGGGCAATCACGAAACAGCCCGTCTCGATGGCGCGTGCCCGCAGCAAGACATGCCAGTGCGCTTCGCCGGTCACGCGTGTGAAGGCGGCCGGGACGGTCAGGATCTGCGCGCCCGCCTGGGCCAGCGTACGATAGAGCGCCGGAAAGCGCAGGTCATAGCAGATCGTCATGCCGACCCGAACGATCGCCGCATAAGCCAGCGTTGTCGCTTCGCCCGGTCGGTAGGTGCGGGATTCCCGATAGGTCTGCCCGTCGCCGACTTCCACGTCGAACATGTGAATCTTGTCGTAGTGCGCGACGACCTTGCCATCCGGTCCGATCAGGAAAGACCGGTTCGCGAACCTGTCATCACCCTCAAGCGTCACGGCAATGGACCCGAGCAGCAACCAGACATCGAGCTCATCCGCCAGCGCGCGGAAGGCTGCCAGCGTGGCGTCGTCGTCCTGCTTCACAATCTTCGGCCGCGCCATGCCCGGCCGGATGTCGAGCAGGTTGGTCATCTCGGGTGTTGCGATCAGCGTGGCCCCCGCAGCAGCAGCCTGCCGGACTAGCGCTGTTGCCGCAGAAATATTACCCGCCACCTCGGTGCCGGACCGCATCTGAACGCAGGCGGCGCGAAGAAGGGTCATGGCCGTCTAGGCCGGTTCCCATGCCGTCAGTGCCGCATCAATGATGCCCGTCGCTTCCCGCACGTGTTCATCGGTAATGATCAGCGGTGGGGCGAGGCGCAAAACATTGGCCCCGGCTACACCCACGAGGAGGTTATTGTCGCGGCACAGTCCCTGTAGCGATTTCGGGTCCGCTTTCATTTTGAGGCCCGTGAGCAGTCCCTTGCCGGTGACGCCTTCCACCTTGTCCGGGTGGCTGTCGGCAAGGCTCTTCAGGCCCTGCGCCAATGTGCCGGAGACACGACGCACTTCGGCAAGGAAATCCTCGTTCGCGATGATATCCCAGACCGCGTTGCCGACGGCCATGGCGAGCGGGTTGCCGCCATAGGTCGAACCGTGGCTGCCGGGCTGCATGTGCTCGGCGCAGGCTTCGGTCGTCAGGCAGGCACCGAACGGAAAACCGCCGCCAATTCCTTTCGCGGCACATAGGATGTCAGGCTCGGCGCCCTCGACCCAGTCATGCGCGAACAGCTTGCCGGTGCGGCCCATGCCGCACTGGACCTCGTCAAGGATCATCAGGATACCATGCTCGTCGCAAAGCTCGCGCAGACCGATCAGGCATTGGTCTGGCATGGCACGCACGCCGCCCTCTCCCTGAACAGGTTCGACGAAGATAGCGGCTGCGGTTGGGCTGGCGGCCGCCGCTTTCAGGGCTTCATGGTCGCCCCATTCGAGATGAACAAAACCGGGGAGCTTCGGTCCGAATCCTTCCAGGTATTTCGGGTTGCCGCCGGCATTGATCGCACCGAGCGAGCGACCGTGGAAGGCACCCGTGAAAGTGATGATGTCGATGCGTTCTTCACGCCCGTTGGCCCAGTGGTATTTGCGCGCCGTCTTGATCGCGCACTCGACGGCTTCCGTGCCGGAGTTCGTGAAGAAAACACGGTCGGCGAACGTGTCGCGGCAAATCTTGTCGGCCAGCTGCTCAGCGGCAGGCACGCGAAACATGTTGGACGTGTGCCACAGCTTGCCAGCCTGGTCGCGCAGCGCATCAACCAGAGCCGGGTGGGCATGGCCGAGTGCCGTCACCGCAATGCCCGCAATGAAGTCGAGAGAGCGTGTGCCATCTTCGGTGAAAAGGTATGGCCCTTTCCCTTCGACGAACACCTCTTCCGGCGGGCGGTAGACGGGCATGATGTGCTGGCGTGGATCGGTCATGAATGCTCCCTGCGGTGCGCAAGTGTGAAGTGTTGGCGATACGCTTGGCGAGACGCTCTTGGGAAGTCAACTCATGCGCCGCCGATCCTGGTAATTTGTCGGCCCGGCGCAGCGCAGGTTGGTCCTCCGCAAGCGAATCATTCGGGGCGTCTTTTGGCGATCCACCAGAAATGGAACCGTCTTCTATCCCAGCGACAATGGCCCGCTGGTGCTTTCGGACACGAGCACCACTCAGTTTACGAACGATCATTCGAACAAGGGTCGTGACAACCCGGCCACACGCCCGTTCCGTGCGGACTACCGTCGATTCCAACGACTTCGGCAAGCGCGCCTGAACGTATACAGGTGATGCCACTCAAAACTGGTGATATCTGACGATTACAAAAGATTAATTGAAAAACGATAAAAATACTTGACGTTTATCGATAAACACATATTGTTAATCGGGAAGCCAAGGTGAGCCGGACACAATGTCCAACACGCCCCCTACCTCACCTGAGCCGTTGTTTCGGTTCGTCTTGGCTCTCACACTGCCACGTGTTTCCCCTGACACGCGGCGGAAGACTCGACCTGAACACACCTCCCAAACGGAAAGAGGCGCAAGACCTGAAACCGGGTCTCGCGCCTCTCCACCGTTTGCAGCGTTTCCTCCCAGAAACTTGCCTATTCATACGGCACGAGTTTCAGACTTGTGTCAAGAATGTGTTCAACAAATTTTTGACGCCAGGGGTTGAACCCGGGTGGATGCTTTCCAAAAGGCGCGAACATGAGGCCCGGGCTGCCTCGCTCCAGTCCGCTGTGGGCGACAGGGCGAACGAGGCCTCGCTCTTGAGAATGACGCCATCATCCAGGATCTTCAATCCGTTCGCGCGCAGGGTCGCACCCGTCGACGTAATGTCGACGATGACATCTGCCGCCCCGGTCGCCGGCGCCGCTTCCGTCGCCCCGGCGCTTTCGACCAGGCGGTATTCGCCGACCGACTTGGCCGCAAAGAACCGCCGCGTCAGACGCATGTATTTTGTCGCCACCCGCAGCCGGCGGTGGTGCAGCTTGCGAAAGGCTGCCCCGGCAGCCTCAAGGTCAGCCATCGTATCAACGTCGAGCCAGGCCTGCGGCACCGCGACGATCACGTCCGCTCCTCCAAAACCAAGCTGCCGGACCACCCGGAAGTCACTTGCGCCTTCTGGTGCCAGGTCATGCAACAGGTCTTCACCCGTCACACCAGCGTGCAGGCTGCCCTCGATCAACCCTTGCGCAATTTCGCGGGCCGAAAGCAGACGCATCTCGACCTCGCCCAGCCCGGAAATCTCGGCCTGGTAGCCGCGCTCGCCGCCAATCTGGCTGACGGGAAACCCGAGTTCAGAGAGCCATTGTTCGGTCTTTTCCTTGAGACGCCCCTTGGATGGAATGGCGAAGGACAGTTTGCTCATGACATGCTCTCCCGTGCACGGATGACCCGATCGGGCCGCACGACACCGCCGATGCCCGAAGCTTTCGCCTGGCCACCCGACAGTCCCGCGATCAGGCCGTCATAGCGCCCGCCTGACGCGATCGGCTGACGTTCGCTCAGCACGCCCGCAAAGGTTTCAAAGACAAAGCCGTCATAATAGGTGAAACGCCGCCCGAAGCCTGACCGGAACCTGCCTGCTTCGCTGACGCGCGGCACCGCTGCAATGATCGCGTCCACACGGCGCGCAAGTCGTTCAATCACTGGATCGATGGCTGCAAGGCCGTGCTCATGGGCAATGCTTGACAGCGCGGCGGCTGTGTCTGGCGCAGCGCAGTTCACACTGGCGAGCGCCGCGATCGCCCGGCGCGCGTCTTCGGGCACGCCGCCGGCGTCTGCTGCAGCGGCCTTGGCCTTGAGGCCGTCGATGATCTCGTCCACCGAGCGTGTCCCAATCATCGGGATGGCGCGGTCGCGGAGAGCGTCGAGAAACATGGCTCCGGCTGCGTCGGGCGCGGCGTCCGACAATCGGTGCGCCAGCTCGACCTCCGGCGCCGATGGCGCACCTGCGAGCAGTTCGGCCACGCCGCCTTCCTGACGGAAGGCCCGCTTCAGGAGCTCTGCGGTCACCCCGGCCAGCCCCAGCGCATCCACAAATGCCGGGAACACGGCGAGGTCGCCCATGACCATGCGCCAGTCATTGATGCCGCACGCCGCAACAGCCGACTGCACGAGTGCGAACGCGTCCGCATCCTCCTCAGGCGTCGACGGGCGTCCGAACCGCTCGAAGCCCACTTGTGTGAATTCCATCGGGTCGTCGGGCGAGGCCGGCAGGCGGAAGGCCCGGGCCGCGTAAGTGTAGGCTTCGGGACCTCTACTGCCGGAAGCAAGACGCTCGGCTTCCATGCCCGCAACCGGCAAGGTAAGGTCGGGACGCATGACCATCTCATTACCGCGATGATCGGTAAAAACGCACAAGCGTGCGCGCACCGCTTCGCCCGACAATTCCAGGGGAATGTCGGACGCCAGCACATAGACCGGGTCGACCGGGCGCGCGCCGGTGCGCGCGAAGACCGCGCGGGCCGCTTCGACAATCTGCTCCGGCGTCATCCCTGTGCCTCGACGATCTGCCGCACAGCCGCGACCATCTCGGCACGCGGCACTTCGATCTGGCCGGGCCGCGCTTCGCGATATTCCTCGTTCGACTGGATCGCCTTGGCTTTCAGGGCCCCCATTTCGAGGTCCTTGATCGTGACCGTGCCCTTGGCCAGTTCATCACCGCCAACCATCACCACGGCAGGCGCGCCGCGACGGTCGGCATACTTCATCTGCGGACGCATGCCTGAAGCGCCCATATAGGCCTCGGCCCGGAGGCCCGCTCGGCGAAGGTCTGCGGCAATCTCAAGCGCTACGGACGGGTTTTCCTTGTCGAGATTCAGCACCACGACCGGACCGTCCAGCTTTGTTGTCTCGCCCATGATGGCCAGCGCCGAAGCCAGGCGTGAAATACCGATGGAGAAGCCGGTCGCCGGAACCGTTTCACCGGTAAAGCGCGCGACGAGATCGTCATAACGCCCGCCGCCGCCGATGGAGCCGATGCGGTATGTCTTGCCATCTTCGCCGACGACTTCGCGCAGCAATTCAGCCTCGTAGACAGGCCCTGTATAATATTCGAGGCCGCGCACCACGGACGGATCGATGACGACATCGCCCTCCGGCGCGCCGAGGGCTTCGAGCGCAACAGCTATGGCTTCCAACTCAGTCAGGCCAGCCTTGCCTTCCTCGCTGTTACCGGCAGCCTTCGAAAGATTCGCCAATGTCTCGGCTCGCGTCTTCGCGCCGGCCTCGGCAAAGGCGAGCACGGCTTTGACTTCCACGTCGCCCAGACCTGCGCCCTTCGTAAAATCACCACTCTCGTCGAGGCGGCCCTTGCCTAACAGGTCGGCCACCCCGCCCGAACCCAGCCGGTCCAACTTGTCGAGCGCGCGCAAGATCGCGAGACGGGCATCTGCAGAGGCCGCTCCCACGCTGTCGAGCACGCCGTTCAGCAGGCGGCGCGTGTTAACGCGGATGACGAATTCGCCGGTCTCCATGCCCACCGCGCGCAGGGCTTCGGCACCCATCGCGATCATCTCGGCGTCGGCGTGGAAACCGGGCGCGCCAACCGTGTCGGCATCGCACTGCCAGAATTCGCGAAAGCGGCCAGGGCCTGGCTTCTCGTTGCGCCAGACAGGCCCCGCCGCATACCGGCGGAACGGCCTGCCAACGGTCTGGCCAGCCTCAGCGATGAACCGCGCAAGAGGGGCGGTCAGGTCATAGCGCAGCGACATCCACTGCTCGTCATCATCCTGAATGGCGAACACGCCAGCATTGGGACGATCATCATCAGGCAGGAACTTGCCGAGCGCATCCGCATATTCGAACGCACCCGTTTCCAGCGCCTCGAAGCCCCACTGGCGGTAAACCGCTGTGACCTTCTCGACGAGTTCAGCCTGCGCATGGATCAGCGCCTCGCGCTTGTCGGGGAAACCGCGCGGCTTGCGGGCGAGGTCCTTGCCGGAGAGAGGTGGTGTTTCCTTGTCGCTCATGATCTTCTCAGGTCCTGTTTGCCAGCGTGGCCCCACATAGACGGAGCGGGCCGGGATTGAAAGGCAACACGTCGACGTGGCACGGGCCCGGATGGGAGCCTACCTCGTCTGGTTCGGTTCTGGAGAGGAACACTTTCAGGAGGCGCAGCCGGACCGGTTCGCGCCTCGTCGGCGCGTCATGCGTGGTGATGATGGTGGTGCAGTGCAGTGTTCATTGCGGAGGCGGATACTGAGGCACTTGCCCGGAGTCAACCGGTTTGCCCGCCGCAAGTCAGGCGTCCTGCGCCGGCCGTACGAATGGTTTGCTCTGGCCATCACGTCGTTCGATCAGTTTGAAGATGCCAGTTCCACGCATCAGCAACTTGTCGCCGGTCCAGATGCGCCCTTCCACTGTAATAACGTCATCAGCGACACCCACGACCTTGCCATTGCCCTCGACAAAGCTGCCCAGCGAAGCACCGGACAGGAAATCGCACATCAGGCGGATCGTCACCCACCACGTGTCCTCATTCTTTTCCACCGCGCCGCCCCAAGCCATATCAGCGAAGGTCATAAGCATGCCGCCATGCGCGTTCATCATGCCATTTGTATGATGTTCCTCGACACGAAAGGCGCGGGTCAGGCCAGTCGCGTCCCGCTTCTCGAACAGGGGGCCGACCTGCCGGCCAAAGCCGCGGTGCCAGGGCAAGTGCACATAGCCTTCAGGGATTTCGAATGTCTGGCTTCTGGTAAAATCATCGGTCATGGAGAGCCGATTAGCGCCGCTGCGTTGACAACGCCACCCCTCAGGGACGCCAAATTTCCCTGCGCCACCTAAAGTTCGATCATGTCGAAATCGCGCTTGGGCGTTCCGCACAGCGGACAAATCCAGTCATCAGGAATGTCCGCCCAGCGTGTACCGGGCGCCAGCCCCTCATTCGGATCGCCCGCTGCCTCTTCATACGTGTAACCGCATGTACGACACTGCCAGACCTTGTAGGACTCGCTCACGCTATTTCCTCCCCGCCGAGCGGCGCCAACCGCGCCCGTAATCCAGCCAGCAATTCATCCCGGACCGGCTCTATCTGCGTGCTCGGATCAATCAGGCACTGCATCCTCAGGCCAAGCAGGGCGCAGCCGGTCAGCAGCGCTTGCGCATCCGCGTCAATATCGCGGCGAATGTCGCCAGTCGCCTGCCCGCGCTCGATCATTGCTCGGATCAGGACTCGCTGCAGATCGTGCGAGTCGGCAAACGCCGCCCGGAAGTCGAGTTGATCGGCAACCGCAGCCGAGAGCAGCATGAAATAGGCTTTGGCCTCGTCATGCCCCTCAAGCACCTGGCAATTGACGTCCACGAAGGCGCAGAGTGCCGTCAGGCCATCCATCTCCGCCACCCGTTCACGATCCAGCGCCTCGCCTTGCCAGCCGTGCAGGTATTCGATCAAGGCGCGGATAAGACCGTCCTTCGACCCGAATCTCTGGGTAATCAGGCCGCGCGAATACCCGGCCTCCTGGCCGATCATGTCGAACGTGGCTGCAGAAACGCCCTTCTCGGACACGACGCGGATCGTGGCATCTAGCAATTCGCGTTCGGACCGGTCACGGCGCTCCGCCTGCGTCAGTCGTGCGGGGGCTGCCGCAAGGGTACTGGATACTGGGGTCATGCTGACCTCTAACATATTTGTTGGACGTATATCAACTGCATGGTAAGTGATTTCCATAGACCCGCCAATGGCGCGGGCAAACGGAGGAAGACACCATGGCCATCCCGAGCCAAATCGCGGCAGAAATCGTTGATCCGAAAGCCTATGCGGACGGCAAGCGCGTGGATGAAGCACTTGCCTGGCTGAGGAAAAATGCGCCGCTGGACGTGGCCGAGGTTGAGGGATTTGATCCCTTCTGGGCCGTCACGCGACACGCTGACATCCTGCTTGTCGAACGTCAGAACGAACTTTTCCACAATGGAGACCGGTCAACGGTCCTCACGACCATCGAGGCGGACAAAAAGGTTCGCGAGATGATGGGCGGCTCGCCGCACCTTGTTCGTTCGCTCGTACAGATGGATAATCCGGACCACATGAACTATCGCCGCCTGACACAGGCCTGGTTCTTGCCGCAGAACATACGCAAGCTGGAAGACAGGATCCGCGAAATCGCCCGCGGCTTCATCGACAAGATGGCCGACAAGGGCGGTGAGTGCGATTTTTCGCGCGATGTCGCCTTCCTCTATCCGCTGCACGTCATCATGGAAGTGCTGGGCGTTCCGGAGATCGACGAGCCACGCATGCTGACGCTCACGCAGGAACTCTTCGGCAGCAGCGATCCGGAAGTGAACCGGACCGGCAAGGAGATGACCGACGCAGATGAAGCGCTCGCCGCAATTCACGGCACTGTGGTCGACTTCATGACTTACTTCAACGCCATGACCGAGGACCGTCGCCAGAATCCGCGCGACGATCTCGCCAGCGTCATCGCCAATGGTGCGATCGAAGGCCAGCCGCTCGGGCATCTTGAGGCAATGAGCTATTACATCATCGCGGCGACAGCAGGCCACGACACGACATCAAATACGACCGCCGGTGCGCTCTGGGCGCTGGCCGAGAACCCCGACCAGTTCAAGAAGGTCAAGAACGACCTGTCGCTCATCCCGAGCATGATCGAAGAATCGATCCGCTGGGAAACGCCGGTGAAGCATTTCATGCGGACCGCGACTGCCGACACCGAACTCGCCGGCAAGCAGATCAAGAAGGGCGACTGGCTTTTCCTGTCCTATCCATCCGGCAACCGCGACGAAGCCGTGTTTGACGATCCCTTCACGTTCAAGGTCGATCGCTCGCCGAACAAGCATGTCGCCTTCGGCTATGGCGCGCATGTCTGCATCGGCCAGCACCTTGCCCGCATGGAAATGCGCATCTTGTGGGAAGAACTGCTGCCACGCCTTGAATCGGTGGAACTCAACGGAACGCCGACCCGGACGCAGGCCAATTTCGTCTCCGGCCCGAAATCGGTGCCGATCCGGTTCAAGATGCGCTAGGCCTCAGGCCAGGCCAGCCGCTTTCAGCGCGCTGGCCTGGCGGGCAGCCACAGTGGTGACGTCAAAGCCCTCCAGGCTCTCCTCGAACAGGCGGTGATAATTGACCTCGGCCTTCAGGCGCAGGTAGGCGGCGCCAAGGCCGATCGCGGCCCGGTCCATGAACACGAACTCGCGCGGAATTTTCACCGGCCCCTTCTCCTTCAGCAGGCGCCGGACCTGGAACGCTTCCTTGCGGCCATATTCGCCCGCCGACACGCCGTCCGCCACGCTGCGCACCCGGTCGTCGAGCAGCGGACCATAGATGAATCGCGCCCAGATATTCAGCACTTCGACCAGCTCACGCGACAGGTTCTGGAAGCCCCATTTCTCGTAGGCCGCATAGGCCGCGTCGAAATCTTCCGCCAGCGTGGCGCGATACAAGTCAACCACGCCTTCGACGAAGGTCGGCGGAAACACGCGGATGCAGCCGAAATCCAGAAGGTTGATGCCTGTGCCGCCACCGGTGACCTGGTAATTTCCGAGATGCGGATCACCATGGATCACGGCATGGCCGTTGAATGGCCCCCACCAGGTCCAGAACAGCATTTCGGCGATATGGTTGCGGGTCTGCTGCGCTGCGCCCTCGAACGCATCGAGGCGCTCGCCATCCAGCCATGTCATCGTCAGGAGACGATCTGTCGAAAATTCCGGCACGGGTTCCGGCACCTGGACGAAATCCTTGTCGGCAAGCATGCCCGCATACAGTGCCATATGCTTGGCTTCGCGCCCGTAATCGAGTTCCTCGCGGAGACGATCAGTCACTTCGCCGACCATCTCGGTGAGATCGATCGATCCGTCCATGCGCTTGAACAGGCCGAGCATGGCCTTCAGCTGGCCCACATCAGACTCAACCGCGCTCGACATGTCCGGGTATTGCAGCTTGCAGGCGACCCGCCGCCCATCATGCAGACGCGCATCGTGAACTTGCCCCAGCGAGGCCGCGTGGGACGCGTCCTTCTGGAACGTGTCGAACTGCGACAGCCAGTCGGGGCCAAGTTCAGCCCGCATTCGGCGCTTGACGAACGGCCATCCCATCGCGGGCGCCTGCGCCTGCAGCTGGCCAAGTTCAGCAGCATATTCCGCCGGCAGGAAGTCCGGGATGGTCGACACCATCTGGGCGACCTTCATCAGCGGCCCCTTGGACCGCCCCAGCGCGGCGGCCAGCGCCTTGGCGATCCGCTCATCACTCTGGGCCCCGCCGAACAGGGTATTGGCTGCGAAGCTGATACCGGCACCCGACAGGTTCGCGCCCACTTTCGCCGTGCGCGAGAGTCGCCCGCTCAATCGGTTGCGTTCCGGATCGGGCACATCAGGCGTATCGGTCATACAAGCGATATAGGCGGTTTCGCCCTGATTGGCAGGTGCGGCATTTGCAAAAGACGCGCGCGGCAGTTGCAGCGGCCGCACGAGTGAGGCAAGTCTGCTGCCTGAATGCGCTGGAGGCTGCCCCATGAACCCGTCTGCAAACTATGATGTCGTCATCTATGGGGCCACCGGGTTCACCGGCCGCCTCGTGGCCGAGTACATGAATGCCACCTATGGCGTCGGCAAGGACGTGAGCTGGGCCATGGCCGGGCGGTCGCTCGACAAGCTCAAGACCGTGCGCGACGAAATGGGCGTGCCGAAATCCGTTGACCTGATCGTCGCGGACGCATCCGATCCGGCCTCGCTGGAGGCCATGGTCAAGTCTGCCCGTTGTGTCCTGACTACGGTCGGCCCCTACCAGCTCTACGGAGCGCCCCTCGTCGAGGCCTGCGCTACCCAAGGCGTCGACTATGTCGACCTGTCCGGCGAAGTCGCCTGGATGCATGACATGATCGCGGCCTACGAAGACACGGCGAAAAAGAGCGGCGCTCGCATCGTCTTCTCGTGCGGCTTCGACTCCATTCCATTCGATCTTGGCGTCCTGTTCCTCCAGAACGAGGCGATGCGCGAATTCGGCACTCCGGCCGTCCGCGTGAAGGGGCGCATGCGCAAGATGAAGGGCACCTTCTCCGGCGGCACCGCAGCCTCGGGCCGCGAGACCATGGCACGGGCCATGGCCGATCCGGCTGTCATGGCCGTATTGCGCAATCCCTTCTCGCTGACTGGCGGCTTTGAAGGGCCGGAACAGCCACACGGCATGTCCGTGCAGGAGGACGAAGATTTCGGATCATGGGTCGCGCCCTTCATCATGGCACCGATCAACACGAAGAACATCCATCGCTCCAATGCGATCATGGGCCACCCCTATGGCAACGACTTTGTTTATGACGAGATGATGCTGACCGGCCCCGGCGAGGCCGGCAAGGCGGCAGCCGAGATGGTTGCCAAAAGCAACACGATGGGCGGAGACGACGGCCCCAAGCCCGGCGAAGGCCCCTCCAAAGAAGAGCGTGAGGCCGGCATGTATGATTTCGCCCTGCTCGGCATCACCAAGAACGGCGATCGCATCAGGGCCACTGTCACGGGCGACAAGGACCCTGGCTACGGCTCGACCTCCAAGATCATTTCCGAAGCGGCCATCTGCCTCGTCAAGGATTGCACCGACCTCGGTGGCGGCATCTACACGCCTGCAGCTGCCATGGGCCTCACACTGGTTGGCCGGCTCGAATCTCACGCCGGATTGACCTTCAACATCGACAAATGAGGCAAAAGGGTGACAAGCGCCCTTTTTTCAGGTTATAGCGCCCGCGTCCGCTCCTGATCGCGGTCGCAACCTGAGAGTCGTTCACCGCCTCAACCTCGCCGGCCCCGAAGGTCCGGCCACGCGCAGCACCCAAAAAAATCAATCAATCCGGCAGCTGCGACCAGAACGCCAGCGCCAAAGACCGGGATACCGGTCGCAAGAAGGATACGTCGCCCATGTCGTACAATACACTGCTGACAGAGTCTGACGCCGAAACCGGCATCGCCGTCATCACACTGAACCGGCCGGATCAGCTCAACGCTCTCAACGATGAGATGATGACGGAACTGACCCATGCCATCGACCGCTTCGAAGCGGACAAGGATATTGGCTGCATCGTCCTGACCGGCTCGCGCAAGGCCTTTTCCGGTGGCGCCGACGTTCGCGAAATCATGGACCAGGATTATCCTGCCGCCTATTATGACGACCTGATCACCCGCAATTGGGAGCGCGCGTCAAGCGCGCGAAAGCCAATGATCGCGGCGGTCAGCGGCTATGCCATCGGTGGCGGCTGCGAGCTGGCCATGATGTGTGACATCGTCATTGCCGCTGACTCGGCCCGTTTCGGTCAGCCGGAAATTCGCCTCGGCGTGATGCCGGGCGCTGGCGGCACGCAGCGACTTGCGCGGTTTGTCGGCAAGTCAAAAGCGATGGAACTCTGCCTGACCGGGCGGATGATGGAAGCTGCTGAAGCCGAACGCTGCGGCCTGGTTGCCCGGGTTGTACCGGCAGACGACCTCATGGACGTCGTGCGTGAGATGGCTCGTACCATTGCCGCGATGCCGCGTGCGGCAGCCATGATGACGAAAGAGGCCATCAACGCCGCCTATGAAACGCCCATGTCGCAGGGCATCCGCTTCGAGCGTCGCCTGTTCCAGTCGCTGTTTGCGACCGAGGACCAGAAGGAAGGCATGTCCGCCTATGTCGAGAAACGCTCGGCCCACTTCAAGGACCGCTAGGCCGCCGTCAGCCGCCTGAGCAGGGCCGCTATTCTCTTTACTGCAAAGTCTTGTTAACCTTGGCGCGCTCAGGGGATGGGGCGGCTTTGCAGCGGGGAACAGCTCATGGCGGAGGTAAGCACAGTCTCAACGAGCCTGATTATCAGTGTGCTTGTTGCGTTGCTCGTGATTGGCGGTGCCGTCGCCGCCTTGGTCTACAACGCACGCGGCCCGTTCATATTGCCCGCGGATGACGACACCTACCTGGTTCGCGGACCCGACGGACGCATCCACGCCCTCACAGCAGACATGAAGGTCAAGGTCGACGATCCGCGCATCGTTCAGTTCCAGCACCGCCAGCACCTGCGCTTCCCCGTTTACGATCCGCGGTTCAATTCGCTCGCGCATGACCATCTCGTGACCGATGCAGGCGCCATCTCCCTGCGCATCCACACAACCACGCCCTTCCCCTTCACCGCCGTGACCAATGACGGACACGTCGTGACAGTCACCCCCTCAGTCAGTTTTTGCGTCAATCGGGACCGCGTGACGGATCTCGCCCGGCTGGGGGATTTCGGCGATCAGCTTGAACGGCGTATCCGCTCGGCCTTTTCCGGTGCGATCGGCCGGCGCAAGGACGAACAATTGCGCGAAAGCCATCACGAGATCGAACGGGAAGTGACCGAAGAGCTTGCCGGGATGGAATCCGGCACAGGTGACCTGGGCGTACCGCTCGGCGTCAACGTGTTCGAAGCGAGGTTCAGCTATCGCGATGGCTCGACCCTTCCCAGCGACGTCGTGGTGGCCCCAAATGCGATGGCGTCGGATGGCGGCGCTATCGGCACCGACGCCGCCGGCGACACCACATTGCCCCCCCAGCGCGTGGCGCTGGCGCAGGCTGCTCAACTCGGGGACAACGGCTCACGTGACATCGAAACCCCCGGTGCCATGCAGTTTCTCGGCACGGAACTCGACAAGCTGCTCGACCAGTTCCGCGATCGCAGCCCCGAACAGATCGCGGCCCTGCTGAGCCTGATGGAGATGCAGACACGTCAGAATATCGTCTCGATGCTCAGTAAATCCGGGGGCCTTGTCGTATTCTCTGCAAAGGAACTGGGGCTCGAAGGCAATCAGGCGCTGACAGAGCGGCTAAACGAGATGGCCGCCGAGGCCGGGGAACCGCCGGAAACCGAGTAGCGGCGGCCCACTGGA
>TARA_R110000764_G_scaffold120791_1_pt1 | contig 23607 bp, 25 predicted proteins | sample TARA_R110000764 | Tara Oceans TARA_R110000764 (sample SAMEA4398111) | marine metagenome | biome: Polar Biome; feature: [SRF] surface water layer (ENVO:00010504); material: water (ENVO:00002006), including particulate matter (ENVO:01000060) such as... | depth 5 m | reverse complement strand
TCTCAACACTCTCAAGAACAAGCAACTATTCTCTGGCACGATTATGAACACCCCTTGAATTTAAAGGGATAGAACAACAATATCGCTCATGGGCTCACTTGTGGAGTCACATCGAATTTTCACTACCATTTCCTTCATAATATACAGCGATAAAAGCTAATTAGCACTATCCCTTCCCCGTACTGTTTACTCAATCTAAAGATTTGAATTTAACTTACTTATTAACCAAGACCTTTTGTGTCTTAGTTGCCAACTACACTAGTGTTTTAAAAACGAGGTGTGTAGTAATGAATAGAATTCAATTACGTGATAATAAAGGCAACTTAATTGGTTGGATTGAAACAGTAAATGGTGGTCGAAAACAGATTAGAGACAATAGAGGTAAATTGCTTGGTTGGTATGATGCTGCAAGTGATAAAACGACCTGTGCAATAACAGGTCGCTGGATTGGCATGGGCGAGCAATTGACTTCATTATTATAAAGTGATTACCTTCCCCTCTAGCAACTATTGATTATTCGCAATAGTTGCTAGAATTAGCTCTTTGTAAAATAGTGATTCAGATACACCTCGCCTTAACTCAGCATCAAGATAATCTAAAATATTTCCTTCAGGTAGTGACAATTTAGCCGTACCAAACTTCTGTATAGCAACTAAAAAAGCCAAATTTAAACAAACCCGCTCACCAAGTGCCATGCAGCTACTATCTAAATCCTTATGTAGCTCATACTTCCACACTTTGAATTTTAGGAAGTCATGAAAAATCAGGGTCATTTTATATTTTAATGGTGCTATTTTATCTACTGGCAAGTATTCATCAGCAAGTTTTTGGTAGTTCATGAAAACAATGAGTTTATTGTCAATTAGTATTTCTTTTCTTTGATTTTTCATTAGTACCTTCCTCACTTGAATAGCAGAGACACTAATAACAAGCCAATGCATTTAGAAAACTATCTAGTATTGCTGTTTTATCATCAGACTAAAATTAAAAATACCAGCATGAAGCTGGTATTTGATTAAAGCCGTTTAAATAAGTGATTGATGAATCTGAGTTCAACAGTAACGAAACAAAGTACTAAATTGAAGCCTCTAAAGCTTCCCTCCTACAGTTGTAAAAATATGTATTGGCACCTTTTTCTGTAAATTCACAACTTCTCATCATTATTGTTCTAAAAGCGGCAAGTGATATTTCAGGGTTATTTGAATAAAAATAACTCGCCACTTTTCTTTTGTTATTTTTGAATTCAATAAATTTATTATTACAGTCTTTTATCCAAAATTCGATATCAATATCTTCTGAAGTTACTTTCAAATCATTAATTATGTCTAAAGGTTTTTCATCTAACTTATCTTTATACTGACTTTCAGATGTATCATTAAGGTTATACCCCAGCATAAATAAAGAAGCTTCAAAAGCATGAATTCGTTCAATAATTCCCCCTTCATATTTAAAAAGTTCACTATTTTCCTCTAAAATGGCTCTAATTAACCATGAAGCTTTTATTTGTTGTTCATACCAAGAAGAGTTACGCTTGAATTCAGGATGATTCTTATCGTTTTCTAATGGCAACGGTCTTCTTCTAACACTTATCCCACTTTCACTATCTCTCCCCTTGCCCCAGCTAAATTTTAATTCAATTGGTATTATATTTTTTTTATTTTTGTTCAAATAATCATTAATATATTCACACAGAATCGCTCCTACACGTGAATCTAGAATAATAATATTTTCAGAGGCTAAAGCTATAATTTTGGATAAACCTGATGACATCCAATCCTTTTCAAAAGCAGAGACTGTTGAATTTTTAAATAACTGTGTGACATCGACAAGATTGACAGACTCATTACCATGTAAACATCTAATGCCGTTAATGTAATTTGCTAACTGATCTTTATTATAGAGATCTATTAATTTCTTTAAAGTAGCATCTCCTGCTGATCCCATCCCCCAAGAAAGAATAGCGCCACACCATTGTAAAACACGACCGTCATCTTTTAAATTTAGAGATTTTTTTAACCCTTTCGACAATGATTGAAGACATTTTTTAGTTTCTAACCATGATTCACATTTCACTTCCTTACCATTTTCGAAATAACCATAAGAATCTTCCGGAGCTAGAAAACTTGAAGGCCAAGAATACTTGTCGATGCTTTCTGAAAATTCTTTTATTTCAAATTGAAATTCTTTTCTACCCATATAGCGAGGGCACCAATGTGATTTTCCTTTTATAACCGAATTTACATTGAAATGGTTTATAAACCCTTTTACAACTTGGCTGTCTTTATATTTTTCATAAGTCATATTATTCATTAATCATTTCCTTCCATCCAAGATACAACAGCACCATTGCCCACGTATCTGTCTCGCAATAGCACAACAGCGCTTTTTTCAACTCTTCACGTTCATAGTCACTCATGTGAGTAAACTGTAACCTTGCATAGGCGGTTAGCGCCAAACCACCATTATTTAACTCAGTACCTTCTGATAGCAATTCAACATCATGGTCGGTTATATCAGAAAACATTTTTGGTAAATGCTTGTATGGGTCTTTTACTTTACCTTGTTCATCAAACTCAATCCAAACTTTTTCTTTAAAGTTCATACTGTTAATAGAATCAGTGCCACCTTCACTACCATAAATGGGCTTACTGTACTTATTTTGCAAATACTGAGAACTATTTAAAATGGCAGGTAATACATATTTAATCGAGTTTGAGCCATTCGTTGCTGGGTCGTAATAATACTTTTTAACAAGGTCAAGCATATCTACCATGCAACGTTCACCACGCCAGTTTTCTTTACTGCTATTGGTTGAACGCGTGATGGTTTTTATAAACTCACAAAGTTCGTTTCTGTCTGTCTCATTTGAATTATTCAACTGTCTATAAATCATGTTCAAGTATGAGTTCTCATGTGGTGAGTACATGAATATAGTGCCCTGATCATTTTCAAGCTGTGCTTTTAAAGCACGAACAAAATCGAAGTTAGGGAACTCCCCTTTTGCGGTATTTAAAAATTCACCTGCATGTTCAACTCGTCCATCTTCATGAGCTATATGATGCGAAAATTGAAAAGCAATACCTTCATAGGGGCGCATACCCTTATAAAATGGAATAGCTACAGCACTCGTTTCAAAATCAATAAAGTGTAACGGATAAGTCCAACTAGCCATCAGGTTACGCATACTGTCGGTATCAAAATAGATACTAGTGTCTTTGTTCTGTTCTTTCTCAACTTGCAGCCATTGGCGCTCTTTAGGTGTTAGTATAGTGTTTTTATTTTCTACATCGCCAATATGTTCTGGCTCAACATCAACAAGCTTAATAACCCCAAGTTCTATACACTTATCTGCCCCTCTATAGTTCCAAATATCAAGTACAGTTTTGTCGTTAAAATCGCTATCAGACCAATGTAGCTGTTCTTTCCAACAAGACTTAAAGCCACTTAATTTTCCATTCTGCTCATCAGCCGTTGAGCATTGAAACTCACACGTTTTACACTTCTTTTTGATAACAGGTGCTATTTTCTGGTCTTCTTGGTAAAACTTAGCAAGTGCTGTAATGTTCTCTTTGAATGAATAGGCTGGCATTCCTGTGGTTAATTCGGTGTCGTATGCAAGTTGCACTGCTTTATCAACATTTACTTTAACTAAAAGTTTATTTGATAAGTCTTCTTTGGTAAGACTTGATGATACTGACACCCCTTTCCGATTTTGCTCATCTTTAGCTAAAACAAATTTTTGATTAAGACCATCGGTTGCACAAGTTGCCGTTTTATCTACTAGCATTAAGTAGCTACTGACAGTCGATTTTGGAAAGGCATTTTTTAAAACATGTTTTTGAAAGGCAACATCAAAAATGTACGGCTTCCATTTTGAATCAAGCTTGTCACCTTTTTTATTATGAAAGTCGCCATTGTCTTTTGTTGAATAAGATTTTGCTTTCACTTCGATTAATTCAAAGTGATTGCCCTTTTTAACTAATACATCAACACGAATAAACAAGTTATTAAAACGAATAGCTGGTTCAAATATCACCACATCATCAAGTGCCAAAAGTTCTAATGTTTGCTTTTCAGCTTCATCATAATCAAGCGTAGTAATATCAAACCCATTAGGATAATACTGCTTAGCTAATTCACCTACTTGGTGACCACCATCAGCAAGGGCTGCTAAGAACGGGTCATCAAGCATGGTATTTGGGTATTCTTTTTTACCTGTGTAGAAAAGCTTGGTTGGGCATTCAGTTGCCATTTTAAAACGAGATTTAGTTAAGTAACGAGGTTTAGTCATTTGTACATCCATTTGTAGTTAACAGTTCAAGCATCATTATAATGACCACTAAGACACGCCTTGTCTTAGTGGTGCAGTTAAAACCTCTCGTCTATTTCTTTAAGCTTCTCTATGTTTCCTGTTTGTACATGATGGCTTCTACTGATAACAGGCACACTATCAAATTCATCTGAGTACAACTTCGATAAGTTATCTGCCCTACGCTTCATTTCTTCTCTCAAGAAGTCAGGTTTAATGACCTCCATTGAGTCAGCAAAGCCACTTAAGAAGTTAGCTATTGCAAATGGGTCAGGCTTTCCATTTTTAGATTTAGAGAAATGCTCTGGAACCTTTATCTTTGCTTTTACTAACCATGCACCATTAATTGATAGAGTTGACTTTAGTTCCTTACCAAACACCACACTATCGAAATAATTCTTAACGCCGACATTAACTAATGCTTCGAAATCATGTTCTTTTTCAATATCGTTAAAGTTAACCTCTTTGAATTTATAATTTTTTGCCTTACTAACATTTAATAATCGGGAAACTTCAAATGGTTTAACCTTCCCTGTTTCATGGACATAACAGAGAAGTACAACTTTATGATTCGCATATTGAACACGTTGTGGTGATAAATGAATAAGTTTTGTCGCAGACTCAAGCGATGAATCGTAGTCAACCTGTATAACAAACTCATCTTTTAGAGCTTCATACGCTAATTGCCAATCTTTCGGATTTCTTTCAGTAATATCATAAGAAGGCCAAACATCTATTCCAGATGGAATGAATTGCATCTTCCCAGCAACACCACCGTCTATGTCATGTTCAGTTACAGCTTCATGTAAATCATTTTTTAAATTACTCATAATGTCAGGCGGAAAAAAGTCTCTAAACTTTTCATCTATAAAACTAAAAACTATTGCCCTAGCTAAAAGCCGTTCATTTGATATGCTTTCACCCGTTATAGCCTCATTTTTATTTTCTTCAGAAGACCAATAATAATAGTGCTCTATTCCTACTCCTGACTTCAATTCGTCTAGTTTGTTTACGTCTGAATCTTCGTCTTTACCTAACACTTTAATCAGGTGCCGAATTTCTCGTCTAATGAATTTATTAAACTCAGGCTGGGCTATGTGCTCAGTTCTTAATCCAAAATCGGGATGTTTAATAACCTGAGATAATGAAACTTTATTAGACTGCCCTACTTTAATGATCTTTTTAATCGCATCATGATAACAAGCGTATTTTCTAGACATTTTCATTTCCTTTTATAAGCAAAGCACTGACAGCCTGATTTTCATTAGTATTTTTACTTAATAACTTATGTACTCTTGAATAAGTAATAATTGATAAAACAATCCCTATACCACTACCTAATGCCGAGCACAGATAAGTCAGCATAAATTCATCACTCATCACAAACACCTTGATGTAAAGCATGTTAGACAAAGAAATGAACCATGCTAAAGAAAATGCCCCAACACAGTTTTTATCACGAACTAACTGAGAGTTTATGCCAAGCATGTAAACCGTTAATAACGAACCAAAAAACACCGTAATATATTCCATCGCAACCTCAACAATAATGATTTATATGCTCATTGTAAACATCAACTAAGACATCTTATGTCTCACCTCAACCTAAAGCATGAATTTAGTGAGTCTCAGTACTCACTTCCAAGAATGATACGAATTTGGTTATATCGTTGAGCACAAAACCAAGCTCATCTTTTTGGATGTCGTCTGCTTTATCAAATGAGGCTAAAGTTGCTTCTAAAAGGCCATTAGTAAGTTCTTGAGTGAGACACAATTCTCGCTCAGATAGTTGAGATGAAGACTGTTCGGTCAGTTTTTGAATTACTTCTTTGATTTCAGCAAATAGAGCCTTGTCTTTCCACATATCAAGAGTAAGCCAAAGGCTTAGCATGTAAATGACCTTTGCATTCCCTGTATAATGAGTCACATCACTTTTCATATAAATGTCACCTTACTTCAACTTACTGTTGTTTTTATGTCGAGTAGTATCACGATTGGTCTTTTTATCCATATTTTTAGCAAAGGCTTCATCTAAGTTAATACCAAGTTGATTTGCTAAACACACGACAATAAACAGCACATCAGATAACTCGTCAGCAATGGCGGTTTTTATACATTCAGGTCTCTCACCTTTCTTAAAGCTCTGTTCCCCATACTCTCGACCTATTAAACGAGCTACTTCTCCCACTTCTTCAATTAGGTTTGATAAGTTAGTTAACTCACTAAAATATCGAACACCCAAGGTACTAATCCATTCATCAACTTCTTGTTGTACCATTGATAATGATGGTTGCTTATCAATTAGTGTTTGAGGGGATTTAAAGGTTTCAGCGCCCGAAATGTCATCTAGAGTTAATTCAGCATGCTGCTTTAAATAAATTTGATCTTCGTGCTCTGTTAGCAATTGTTCAAAACGATGAGCAAGGAATTCAAAGCACTGATTTGGAGAACCCTCACAATTAAATGTATCAACGACAACATCATCTTGATTAATCACTGATGCTTTATAAAGGCAATGCTGATGATTCATTGAAGATAGTGCTACTGGCTTCATGGTGCAGCTAATGATTGCTAAGGTATACTTACCATACAAACTATTAAGAACACCAGTAGTAGCCAGTAGAACATTAGCTTTGTTTTGATACTCAGGTTTAATTCGATGTAACATGTAGTCTTCAGGTAATTGATTATTGACTGTATTCATAAGTGCCCTATTCGTTGTTATAAACTAATTTTCAAACCATTATACGCACAACTAAGACACCTATTGTCTCAGGCTTCTAATTCCTCTATATCTCTCCAAACTAATTAACTCACGACAAATTAACGGCAATCTATTTTCTAACTCATATAGCCTTACTAAGTCGCCCCAATAACATATATCGTAATCAGTTTGTTTGTTACCTGAAAAAGTTTCATTAATAAATTTATATAAATGGAATTCATATTCACTGTAAGAGCTAAGTGTCTTATATTCAGCAGGTAAACGAGACTTCAAGACAATGATATCTTTATTCAAATCAATCAAATTTACATCTTTATGTTTTTTATTAACTTTAAGAGCTAAGTCAAATCTCAATTGGCTTAACCTTCTAGGTAAGTCATGTTTGATTTCGTAGCACTCAACTGCTGCCATCCATGTAAGGTATTCAAATTCATCAAGCTTGCCCTTAATTGCCTCTTGTTCTAACAAGCCCTCCCCACTAAAGACATTCAAGTGCTGAACAATGACTTTGTATAAATGTTTCTCATAATCTTCGGTACTGTTAATTTTCTTATCTTCGGCTCTAACCTTAAAAAAATTCAGCATTTCTGCTCTAGCTACATCATTTGAAATTTCCATAGTGCTCACCTTCTTTTAGTAAATTAGCTTTTTGAATACTGCTATTTGTAAACGTTCAGAACATTGAATAAAAATGTGCTGAAAATAAGGTATGCGGAACAAAGTAGAGGATATAACTTAGCAAAACATGTGAAGGTCTGTTTCTGATGCTCAAAGCAAGTTTATGCATTTCGGCTGCTGATAACTCTTTCCAACTGTATACCTCTGCGATATCAAGTTCGCGCATCTCTTCGGCCCTGTCTTCCCACATTTCATACCACTCTTTAATACTGAAACACAAAAAAATCAAAAGACTAATAATTGCTCCAGACTTAACACTTTCCAAAGGCGAGAATGCAAACAAAATTATTCCCATTACCATACAACCATAACAAGCGAAAAAATTAACAACCCAATGTAACATTGGCGCAAGTTGTAACTCTGCTTGTGGTATTTTATTGCTACGTCTCTCCATTGCCCCTAGACTTTCCAACGCTTTAACTGTGTAAATTGTTTGAATAACTTTATTCATGCCACTCTCCTGATTGATTTGAATATCGAAAAAACGACATGTGAAATATGAGTTACTCATAATCAAGTCGCATTGATAGAATCATTATAAGGAATGGTGAGACACTTAATGTCCTAGACTAGCTAAAGGTATTGATGATGTATGATAAAAATTGACGTAACTAACTTAAGCAGTGGGGGTGTGGGATTTATTCCTTCAATGACTCTAACTAATAAAATGACAGAAGCTAAAGCAAGAACCTGCTTGTCAGGTGATTGGTTTGGCAATCGTCCATTGAGGCAATCTCGAAGAGGTTGCCGAAAATGCTCTGTACTAATAGAATGTAAGATAAACAAGTTATGGCAACCAGACAAAGTCATAATAGTTACGTGCTTATTAGGAGTAACTAAGAATCATCATTACTGTCAATATCATCATACCAGACATCAAAAGCTGTGATGATTACCTACTTTCATTACCGTTAACTAACCTTATTTCTCCTACATCACATCATCATAGTTCCAGCAATCTCTATTGATTAATTACTGATATTTTCTCTTTATAAATAAAGAAAAAACATTAAGGAATTCCCAATGAAAAACACAATTTTCCAAACAAGCGCTTTTCGTGTGGATAAATTAGATGAATTTATGCAGCAACCTAGCGTTATCCTTACTTGTAAAGCAATGACCATAGCTAAAATCCCATGGAAAATTGGTAGTGATTACATATCATTCAGTTTAACAGACGCCATTATGCAACAATCTGATTTTAACGATGGTGATTTACCAACACAAGACACTATAGTTGAATTGCTTGAGCTAATAGAGAAACACATAGCTAATGATGGTGATAATTATCATGGTATCTGCAGCGTAACCTATATCACCAACGAAGTTGGCACTACGGTCAATTGCTATCAAATGGAGATTAGAAGTGGAGAAACCACTTCTGGCAGTTTTGTGGGGGTTGATAATGCCAACGTGTATTGTGCAATCATACCTGAGCCGATTAGTGGTATCTCCCCTGTTGATTAAGGGAAATACCAACAACCAATTACGCAGCACACCTCATTAAGACAAGTGTGGTTTTATTTTTACCATCAACTTTAATTTTTTTCTTTCTCTTTTCAAAATCAGGTAAGCTCTGAATAGATTTAGTGATTTTTTTAGAGCTTACCCCTAGTTCGGAAGCGGCATCTTTAACAACGATATACCCATCACTAGCATTATCAAACAACTGAACGATTTCAGCAGGGATATCTCGAACACCAAAAACTTGGTTGATTTCGCTGTATAACGGTGAATTTTTAGTGTTTTTATTTCCTACCCACGTACTTTCTCGGTATACGTGCTTAGAAACAATATCTAAATCAAACGGTAAAGCTTTAGGCCAAATTAATAAATGTGGTACGCCATCCGTTTTACGATGCCCTGCTGTGCGACCTATTGCTTGACCAATAATAGAAGTAGCCCAAATTCTTTTTATCTCATCCTCATCATCAATATCTAAGCGATGCTTTAATAAATCCATTTCACTACCCATATTGGGGAATGACGCAATAGTACAAGTCAACTTACCTTTTAGCTCATCTGAACCCTTGCAGTTTTTTAAATTCCAAGGTGATGGCGTTTTATTAGCAATAATATTACCACTAAAGATTGGCTCAACCTTAGAATACCATTCCATCCGCCTGTTGTTATCTTTATCACTTGAAGTCGAGTCAACAACCAATACAACAAGGTTTTCATCTAGTTGCTTCTTGATGCCACCACCCACAATAGTTGGCTCCATATCATTAGCGACAAGTTCAATCTCAGTCATTCGTTCAGCACTTAAAAACATCTGTTTTAAAGCCCTTATTCTTTCAACATCTAAGTGCTTATATTCTGGGTCATCTTCCACGATGCAACCATTCGGGTACTCATCGCAGTAGACGATACAATTTTCGAAAATATCAGACTTAGCATAAGATACGGCTGTATGTAATTTTGCATGAGTCATAATAAGACTTTTATCGCTCATCATTCGTTTAGCATTTAAGTTATATTCATCTATGATTTTGTTATTCGTTTGGTCATCAAACTCAAGCTTTTGAAGTAACTTATTAAAACCAACCCGAGCGACTTTACGCCCTGAGTATTCTTTTTCAAAGAAAGTTTTTACATCATCATAACGGTCAGCAGGTGCATGTTTCATGATGATATCCTTGCTTCCATATATGACATGAAAATTTTCCTTATATGGTTCGGCTCTATTAGCAAGCTCCTCCCTTAAAGCACAAGTAGGTAATGCTATGATGCGCTTTTGACCATCCATTAAACCCAGTAATGAAATCTCGTGTTCTGATTTCCCTGACCCAGTATTCTCAGCAAACAATGCATTATTTGATGATGTATCCCTCTCCCACTGCATTATTTGGCTGAATGTTTTTTTACTACATTGCTTTCCATAAACGATTGCTTCAGCAAAATCATTAGGGCTATAGCGAATATTCGACAACTTCCCTCGGTCATTAATAACGTTCATGTTATTTGTACAATACAAGCCAGCATTATTATCATTCTTATCACGAAACCACTGGGTGCTATTGGTGGTTCTTTGGTATAACTTCAATTCTGGGTATTGATACGAAACACTATTTAAATGCATTACAACAGCCTTATCATTGATGGGCGTTGATGATGATTTGTTTTTTGCAATTTTGTGAGCTTTAATGTGGTTACTGAATGGAGTCCCACTTATCTCATCCCAACGCTGTTCATCATCGGCAAGTGCTTCACCATGAATGTAAATCACTTCAGGTTTAACAAAAAAATATACATTAGGTGCAAACATCCACTGCGACCATAAGTATGAACGTTTATCAAAACTCAATACCGCTTCAATACCAAACCTTTGTTTTATTTTTTCTTGAAGCCAAAAGTATATTTTCTGATACTGATGCTCATCTTTTCTCTTGAGTAGCTTCCCAATATCAATTATAACCCTGAACGATGGGTTACTATCTTTGTGGCTTGCCGTGGGATAAATGATAGCTTCAATATTATTCACATATAAAAGTTCAGCCATTTGACTTGCCAACAACGCATTTTTGTATTTACCATCACAGTCAAGAATGAAAAGACTTCGATTACTAATGTCATCACCACTTGTTCCGTGCGCATATCCACCAATAAAAGCATTTTGTCTACTCTTGAAATTTCTTTCGTCAGTTCCGTGCAAGTTTGAGTTATATAGAATAGATTTCGAAGCTTGTTGTTGCAGGTGTTCAGAAAGTTGTTTTAGTGATTCATACTCAGGATAGCTGAAAGGTGACCCATGAGGATTTTTTATATTTTTTACAATAGTTAATTTAAATTTCATATAATTACTTATTTGTTGGATGACAAGCTTTATCGCAGATCTGGTCACGCCAGATCTCACTGAAGGTGTTGTCAAGATTGATTTAAAGTTGTCCTGAATTTATTTAGGACGCGTGATTGCTATCGCTGCACAGAAGGTATGCAGTCAATTAGGTGTAAATTTGGTTAGGTTTATATTTGGTTTATTTGCAAATGAGTTAAAGTCTCAGGGTGAGTACGCAACATTTGTAAATGGTTTGATTCATGGGTGCTATTTTATGATGATATCAATCCAAGTAGGAGCATTGTTTATGTAACTAGATACTACTTCCTCGCATTTATTAATGAAAATATCTTGGTATCTAGACTCTTTTGAATCATCACCTATTCCACCATGCCAATATGACACCATCATTGCCTTATCATATTTGTCACGGCACATCTCCCACATCAATCGGCAAACCTCTCTTTCATAATCACCAACATATTCCCAAACATTATATTGTTCGAGATCCAAGGTTGATTCATCTAGTTTGTTAAGCTCATTAAATTGATATAATTCTGGTTTGTTTTTTTCTAAATTTTCGAAATTATTTTGCATGTTTTTCTCCTATGCGATTATTTTTTATTCCTCACCAAATTTTACTTTCAATAAGGCAGCACTAATCAATCTGCTTAATGAAAGCTGGTGCTTATAAATATTGATGAGAGATTTTTTGAAGTAACGATAAAATTATCGTTATCAGTTATATTGGCAAATGAGTTAAAGTCCCAGAACGGGTACGCAACATTTGCAAAGGCTTAAACTACGAATTTTTAATTAGTTTAGCTGATATTCTAAATTCTAATTATTCACACAGTTGCTTATATTCATCATGGATGGAAAACATTTTTAGATGCTGCACTTCACCATTTTTAATCTGCTCATCAAGTTTGACTCTATTTTCTTGGTTTCTACTTTTATCCGATAATTTTTTTCCTGTGATTAAGAAATATCTCAGTACAGTCGCAATCATACTTTCACCTCTATCACTGATGTCTCGGTCTCTATCTATATAACCTCCATCGAAAAGGTTATAAGAATATTCATCGCTATACCCATAAGCTCCATGCCCCCATTCAGGTTCAGCTTTTATTCGATATGCGACTCTACTTCCTAGATAGTTAAACTCTATTCTTGATGATTTTCCAAACTCATCAAATTGAATTTTGATATCACTGAATGGCTCATGAACATAATTAACGACAGGGAATGCTTCAGTTAAATCTCGTTCAGGAAATTCATCCATTATAGAAACAAGCATTTCGTCAATTACATTTTTGTCAGCAACAATTTCATCTATATTCAAATCATCATCGGGTATTCCATACACACTTTGATGAGCTTTTTTACTATAATAAGCTTGCTTTTCAACCAACTCATCAGTTTCATTCCATATATCTGAATCAATGTAATCCTTAACTTCTTTTTTGTGCTCCTGCATGATTTTCTTTATTTCATCATAACGATATTCACTTTCAATCATATATATATCGGATGCCATTTTTATACACCTTGCTAGAAGGAAATCGCTATCCGGCATATTTAAATCTATTGACTTCTTTGCATAAAAATACGTTTTTGCAAAATAATCATTACATGGGAAATTATAATAACCATCATCATGAGTGGTTATTATCATTAGGGTTGATATTGAAAATTTATTGAGTTTTTCATAAAACATAGGTGTTTCCTTTTTTAATACTAATAGGGTTACCTCAAACTCTTTATTGTAAAAAGAGTCAATACGAGATATTTGATTTTTAAAAATGCATACAAATTATTGGTCGAATCTATCAACCTTTTTATATACAAATTCTAGTGAGATATGTTCGAAGAAATTCGATGAGCGCAGCACTTAGAAATGATTGTTATGAATATGTACATTAATTCATAAGACAATCTACATTACGTTAATTCACGCAAATATGTAAACTATATCTTTACAACAACTTAATTTACACGATTTAATTTACACTTGGTGAGTATTTTGGCAAAAGTTGGTTATGCAAGAGTCAGTACGTCAGGTCAATCATTTGAACTTCAGGTCGAAAAACTGAAGCAACATGGCTGTGAAAAAATCTTTAGCGATATTGTTAGTGGTAAATCATCAAACAGAATAGAGCTTACAAAAATGAGAGCTTATGTACGTGAATTTGACGAAATTCTTTGTTGTAAGTTAGATCGCTTAGGTCGTAATACCAGAGATATGATTGCTTTGATTGAAGAGTTTACTGAAAAAGATATCCACGTCACTTTTATTGATGATGGCATATCCACGAAGGGAACAATGGGACGTATGACCATAACCATTCTTTCTGCTGTCGCTGAAGCCGAGCGTGAACGAATATTGGAACGAACAAATGAAGGTCGTGAAGCTGCAATAAAACGTGGTGTTAAGATGGGAAGAAAACCAACTATCAGCGAGTCCATAAAAATAGAAATTAGAAACATGGTTGAATCAGGGACACCAAAAATTGAAGTCGCTAGATTTTTTGGCATTTCACGTACTAAAGTTTATCAAATACTTGATGAGAATCATTCTTCGAACTCATAAATTTAATACAGGTCTAAGCTAATGAATAATAAACTCTGGATTGTAGGAAAAATCACCAATGTACTAAACGATGGTTGGGACTTTATTGGTGTCTTTTCTGATGAACCTTTAGCCTTAAATGCAGTTAGTAGAGTTTGCACTAGCCTTACAGATGAAGAAAAAAGTAAGTATTTCATTGCTCCAGCAAAGTTAAACGAACCCTATTTTTGTGCTGATGGCTGTGATTGGGAAGGTGGTTATTTTCCATTTGAATAATATGAATTAGTCTCAATCGGACAGTCCTTTTCTGTGCTCAGTGTCTCTCGCTAAAGCTGATTGTTTAACAAAATGAATCGAAATACACTGCTAGTCGATCAGCGGAAAAATAAGTCTTTTAGGTTCGAAATTAGCTTCCACTAGATTCTGCCCCTAATATATCGAATAAAAACATTTCAGTAGAGCCATTACCAACAAAATCTTCATCTTTCACACGGTATCTATGCTCTTGAAATTCAAGTAAAATATTTTCTTCTCGTTTCCAACATTTATGTTTAGTTGATAATTCAGAAGTCAGTACCTCTACAGTCCAACCGCGATATGAATTACCCCATCGTTTATTGTTGGAATCTAAGCCAATCTTATATCTAACTTCATTACCTTTAGTGAACTTCACATAGTATAACTTACATGGCTTGTCCTTCTCTTCTGGATTGCGTTTGAAGTAATAGTCATCGTAGGTACCTACTCCTTTACCATAACTGCATTTAGGGCACATAGAACCTTTAAGGTGAATCCGAGGGTTTTGATAAAAAGGGCCATGCTCAGAGCAAATAATTTTTACTTTACCTAAAACAGTAGTGTATTGGGTTTCGCTGTAATCATATAAACTACCATGCACCTCATTGGCAATATTGATGAATTCTTCATGGGAACGACGTTGCTTCACTCCATTTTTTTCATTCGCACATCTGTTGCAACCACCGTAAAAATGCCCCGTAGGAATTTGTTCAAATACACCATGTGCCGAACAAATAATCTTCACTTTTTCTTTTGCTGACTTATAGTCAACTAACGAATAGTCGTACTTACCTGCGTGTACTTCTTTTGCTTTTACAATAAACTCTTCGGTACTAAGACGCTGAAAATCAGCAATAGCTTCTGATCCACACTTCCTGCAACCCCTACCAATCATGTGTGAATTAGCCACTTGTTCGAAGTCACCGTGCTTAGGACATATAATTGTCACGTAATCTTGCGACCTATTGTAAACAGTTTTACTATAGCAATACTTACCTTTGTGCTGCTCCCATGCCTTTTTAAGGAAGTCTTCATGTGAAAAAGTCTTTGCCGCTTGTGAACGTTCAATACCACACATACGACACCCGGATCCATTTAGGTGAACAGAAGGAAGTTGTTCAAATTCACCATGTTTCTTACAAACAATTGATACTGGCTTATTCGAGCCAGAGTATTTAACGTACGAATAATCGTACAAGCTACCATGAACAGTATTGGCATCATTAATAAACTGTACGGTAGTCTTAGTTTGTTGTTTTTTAGTTGCTTCAAAGCCACATAACTTACAGCCAGCACCAGTCAGGTGTGTACCAGCCCTTTGTTCAAATGTCCCATGTCTATGACAAATAATTAAAACGTATTCTTTGCTCGATTTGTAATCAACCAAGGAATAATCATATCGTTCACCATGAAGAGTAGTCGCTTTGACTATGAATTCATCTGTGCTCATACGATGGAAATCAGCACGGTTTTCTTTACCACACATAGGGCACCCGCTACCTGATATATGACCAGATGCCTTCTGTTCAAATTCACCATGAGAATGGCAAATTATCTGAACAGTGTCATTAGTAGAAAAATATTTCACAAGTGAATAGTCATACTTACCGTCGTGGGCAGCAACAGCATCAATAATGAACTGCTCAGTTGTTTTTTGTTGATTCTCACTTTGTATGATATTGGCGCAAATAGGACAACCGGAACCAGATAAATGTGAGTTTGGAACTTGTTTAAATTCGCCGTGCTTTCTACAAGTTATTACCACATATACATTAGATTTTATGTATTCAGTATTATCATAAAGGTAAGTGTCACCATGGACGGTTGTAGCGTCAGCAATGAATTCAATATGGGATTTTGAATGAACCATAGACGTGATATCTGCTTTGCATTTTTGGCAACCAGACTTTTGATTGATATGGTCTGATGCCGTTTGCTTGAATTCGCCATGCTTACGACAAGTTATTACTAATTTCTCCTTATTATTACTTGGATAAACAGTTGATGAATAATCATATCGTTCACAGTGAACCTCTTTAGCACGTTCAATAAATGTTTCAGTCGTATACTGCAAATTTCCGGCACAAAGAGCACACCCCTGACCACCACGGAACTTAGATGGCGATATTAGGCAGAGATGACCATTGTTGCAAACCAAGTTGACCTTAGTCGATAGATTTACGAATTGGTAATTACCAGCAAAAGACCACCCACGTTCCTTAACCTTTTCTTCAAGGCTACGTTTGAATGATTTCTTAGGTGGCTTAGATTGATTCTTAAATGAAAATGGTGATACTTCGATATAATCCCCATAGGGATCAATAATTAATACCTTATCGCGTGAATTCTTAAATAAGTAATCACTGTGGAATTCACAACTAAAAGTAATGACTTTCTCTTCAAAGGCAATCTGACCAAGAAGCGATATTTTTTTTGTTTTGTTTGCTTGGGACAGCAATGAATCAAGTTCATCAGAAGTTAATTGATAGAGCGTCTTACCTTCAATTATCTTTGGCATTTAAAAGACCTACTCTTAACCATACATAGAGCAAATGCAAATTAATTTGACCGCCCTTAGCTTGCTCTGAGGCAACTATTATAACTCTGGCAACCAAACGTGTCAGATTAAATTTCATATAAAATAAATAATCAACTCTGAGTTCAAGCTGTTTTATCTCTACTAATTGAGTCATTATTTTTTCTAAAATCAACGCAGCTTTTCAGCCATTTTTCATTTCGAAGATTGCTTACAGCCCAATCTATAAATTTTTGAGAAAACCTTCTTCTGTCAGTAAAATCATGTAGTTCAGGTTTATTTCTTACATTGTTTTTCATGATGATTGCCTGAAAGCTATATTGGTTTAATAAAATACTACCCATTCGCCTATTAATTTCTTTAATTGCACAATCTCGAAAATATGGATGTGATTTGTTGAGAGCTTTAGCCTTCGTAATGATTTTTGTCATTTCGCCTGTAGGCCCAGGGGATAATATGATGTCTGACTTACTTTTATTTTTCGTTAAAACAAGTTCATACTTTACGGTTACAGAAAAATCACTTGATATATGTTTTGATTCTAACGTTTCAATTTTATCCAAAAACTTCTTAACTTCATTTGCCGTATGGAGCCCGTAAGTTTCTTTTATTACAGCTACTTCAGGTTTAATTCCATCTATGATTAAGCTCAGCATACCTACACTTTGACCTGCCAGAGGAGAGTTTCCTAACAATTCTTTATACTTATCGGTGTAATTTATAACATTTGCCTGAAAAACTTCTGATAACTTTGGTTGCAATTCTGGTATCAAAAGGTGAGTTGCGTGATCTCTCAGTTCAATCAAAACCTTTAAATTTTCTTTTTTATCCGTTTCAAAGCTATACACTTTATTTACTGCATCAGTTATGGAAAGACTGTTTCCATTATCGTAGTACAAGTCATTAATTTTATGTGTTTTTAATATTTCTGCTTTTAGTAATAGTTCCCACGCATTAACCATCAATATTGAAAACGCCTCGACCCTATTTGATAAGCTTGGTCTATTATATGATTCTAACGCCAGAGTAAATGCATCTAAGCTTCTATGAGTCAGGCTTTTGAACATTTTCTCTTCTTCTGTAAGTTTTTCAGACTTAGTGCTTTGTGACATAATTCTTAAGAAATCATCATCAGACAACGATGATATACCTTTACTATACCAAGTCCTTTTATCTCCTTTATAAATATATTTACCTCTTAATTTTTCGCTTATATATTTATTAATAGTAGTTCTTGGATACCCAGAATAGCTCGAGGCTTCGTTCGTTTTAAAGTTTTCTTTATTAGCTTCTTTTTCTCTAAAAAAGCTTAAAAGCTTTAACTCTCTTTCCGTGTTCTGCATGATAAATCCATTTAAGTAATCTTACACAAATTGCTTATTATAACGCCATGCATGTTCCATAGCGGTCTGAAACTCTACTTTACAGTTTTTCAAATCATCAATTTCAGTTTTCAATAGCGCCAACCACTCCACATCGTCAAATTCGCTGATCATTTCATATAGAGTATCCACGTTGACTTTTATATTCCTGAACGATGTTTTTCTTCGATTAACTATAGAAGTATCACCGTTCAAGTTAAAAACTCTAATGGTTTCCGTAGCTCTAAATTTTTGAACTTGAGTCAAACCTGACCTTGCAACCACATTCCCATTGGTCAAATATATTAAATAATCATTCACATTATCCGTGTCGGGTTTAAGGATATCTGAAATGTTATAAGGTTTAGCCTTCCTACTATCTTTATAATGTCCACAACGATTGCTCTCATCACATGAACCAAACAAGTTTCTCCATTCAAAGGTTTCTCTAGGAGATGAATCTTTGTCTTTGAAATGCTCAATATGCTTACCCGTTAAAAAGCACTCACAATAGGCACAGAAACCATACTGCATTACATCAAACTGTTTCCAAACATCTTGTTTATCTACTGGGGTGACAGCCGCCCAGTTATGGACGCCATGCTGATAATTATTTAAGCAAAGAGGTTTGGCAGAACGAATTAATTTTTTCATTCTTCCTTCTTGCTTTTCATCATTTCACTAGCTTTCAATTTCATTTTTTGCAGTCTAATTTGATTTTTACAATATTGAATCTCTGGGTGTGTTTCACCAAAATGCAATTTTAAAAATTCAAATAATTTAATTGCTTCTGCCTTGTCGTATTGCCCCTGCTCTATATAAGAAAGAAATTCACTTAATGCTCTTGCTTCTTCAACATCAGGTACAGAATCAGTTTCCATTATTTGAGCCAAAACATCAGCACTTGTGACACCCTTTGTTTGATATTTCGGTGTTGAAATGAATGAATCTCCTTTTTCATTCTGATCTAATTTACGAATAGACTTTACATCAACTGTAGATAGAACTTGAGGACTATGAGTGGTAATAATAAATTGAATATTTGGAAATATCTTTGTCAAATTAATAATTATATTTTGTTGCCAAAGCGGGTGTATATGTAACTCAATCTCATCAATTAAAATAATACCTGACCCATGCAAAGGGTTTGATAAAGACGGGTTTAATAATATTAACCTTCTAGCAATATCACCAACCAGAGCAATCAGTGTTCGCTCTCCTTGAGAAAGCTGTTTAGCATCTAATTTAACCCCTGATTTTTTAACAAAAAAACCATCTTCTGGTTCGATTTCATAAGCAAGTTCAGTAACCTCTGGCATAAAAGAAATTATTGAATTATTAATATGATCAATTAATTTATTTGCTGGATTTTGCATGCCAGCTAACTTGGATTCAATTAATGTATTTTCTTTTAGTAGTTGAGTTATAACTTCAGCAAATGATTCCTTGGAACTGCTTTCATTGTCAATTCTTAAGCGTAGAGTAGTAATAAAGGTATTATTAGACTTTAATTTGCTTATCTGTTCATTGTATTCACTACTAGAAGATAAATTAATTAGACTTAATCTTTTATACCAACCTAGGAAGCGATTAAAGTTTTGATGAGAACTTAATGAGGAATCATAACCATCAACAGAACTCCAACTTTCACTCGAAATTTTTTCTATTTTACTTAACTGTATCTGACTTTGGTTTTGTGTACGTTCTACTGGGTAATAAGCAATCATTGGTAAATTAAAATCTTTTATTTCATTATTCAAGTACCTATACATATCAGCGAGTAACTTAATAGAAGAATAATCCCCTTGAAGACCATCTTCATTTGAAAGTTTAGGTCTTGAAAGCTCCACATCACATTTGTTATTCTTTGAAAATTGAATAGTCGACTTAATGGTGGCAAATGAAGCTTTATTTGTTTCACAAATATCTTTAAGAACTACTTTCTGTCCTGTTGTATCTTCTCTTAAAAAATTATTAACAAACCAAGATAATGACTTAGCTATAGCTTCTAGTAAGGATGTTTTACCACTACCATTATTTCCGATAATCACTGTCAAATTAGAATCTGACATATCTAAAGATAATTGTTCAAAGCGTCTAAAGTTAAAAAGTTTTATATTATTAAACCTAAAATCAAAGCTTTTAGATGCTTCTAATACTTCTGCAAAATAGCCATTTGCAATACCTTTATCTTCACTCTCTACAAAGTGACCATCTTTCCAGTATTGAGCCAATTGAAATTTAGCACTAATATTATTTTTCCCTGCTTTAATCTCTAAGTTCTTAATGGTTTTAGATTTTTTCTTTTCCATTTTAGCTATTACTCCTAAACTGATTGATTTCGCACATCGTTTTCTCTGAGTATTTTTTAATCATTCTATCTCGAAAAACTGGTTCAACATGGAAAGCAAAACCTAAAAGGCCTTTCAAGTGTTCTATTTCATCTTGGACTAACAGATCAAGTTTGAACTTGTGAATTAAAGAAGATATATAACGTTTCCTATCTCTACCAATAGAAAGTTCACCTTCATTGGTAATAGTCACGCCCGTTATGTGTCTATTATGTGCTTTAGATGAAAATACAGTCTTAGATGCTTTTATTGTTATTCTTTTAGCAAAGTTAGTTTTTAAAGTTGATTCGATTAATTTAGGTACTTCAAATAACGAGTTCTTTAAGTTAGTAGAAAAGCTAATATCATCAGCGTATCTAGTATAAGTAATTTTTCTTTTCTTGCACCAATCAGATACCAACTCATCAAACTGATACATTATAAAATTTGAAATACTAGGAGATGTAGGGGCACCAACGCTCAAAATTAGTTTCCCACCAATTTTTTTGCTTGGGCACCAAAAGCATAACTGTTCTAATAATTTAAAGTCTTGTGAAGTAAACGGTATTTTATTTTTTACTAATTCATTTTTTAAAATTAACGGGTTAATACTATTAAAAAAGTTTTCGAAATCCATCTTTAACAAATACTTGTTCTTTTTATGGCAATCGGCATTTTCCTTAATGCTAAGACCTTTCCTGTAAGCGAATGCAGTATTATGTGTAGGTAACGATTCTTGAAACAAATCAACTAAAAGACGTTGATAAATTTTCAATTCTTTAGATGGGTGAGCAATGATTCTTGTACCCGCATTCCTCTTAGGAATCGAATAAACTTTATATTTTTTAGGGGCATTTCTAGAAAAAATCAAAATATCAGATATAGATATTGAAAAGTTATTTTTATTCAATTCTTTATTTAGTAAATCTAATAAGTTCATCAATATTCTCGTGTCTAAAAACAAATAAACCCCAAATAAATTTGAGGTTTATAAACTCTTTACTAAAGGAAGCGAAACCTTTTTATAGATCAGATTTGTAGCGAGGAACGAGGTGCGAAGCTGATCTATAAAAAGGTTTCGCACCATAAAATCGTTCAATAAGTTTGAGTCTGGCAAAACGCCCGACTAGACTAATATTGTGATTTAGACAACAAAAAAAGTCCAAACGCTAAAGAGCTTTAAAATAGTAACCCAATCCCTAATTACTAGCAATAACAAACTTTATAAACCATTCTAAAACAGTACGTTAATATAGCTATGGTTGAGTAAATTATATTACAATTTCTCTCGGGTAATTAACGAAAACTCATACTACTTGTGTAAAATAATGTCTTTATAAATACTTTCATCTTATAAAAATCAGGTACCTTCGGATGAAAACAATACTAACAACAAACGACATATTAAATCGCTACAGCATAGGCAGACAAACACTTTGGCGTTGGAGGAAAATAGATAGCTTTCCTTTGCCTGTTAGCCCACCATTAGCAAGGCCATTTTGGCGACTAGAAGACTTAGAGTTATGGGAAACATCAAACACTTCAACTTAAGTAAAAAGCCGCTAACAAATGCTATTAGCGGCTTTTTATTGTCTACTTAATTATTCTAGGATGAGTTTTTCCCAAAGCTTATATGCTTCTCGCTGTTCAGGAACCCAATCATGGTAATTATAGTTGCGAATAATACCACCTAGTGAATGCCCTAACATGGTTTCAGTAACTTCAAGTTTAATATTTTTTCTTGATAACAATGTTGATAATGACCTTCTAAAGTCATGTGCAGTCCATGACTCCATTTTTAAACGTGTTCTTACAAGACGACATAACTTATTCATAGTCTGTGTTGAAATCTCTTTCTTATATGAGCCACTAGGGAATATATAATCAGCCACATCGCCAAAGTTATCTATTTGCCATTTAATAATCTTCAACGCTTCTGCCGCTAGAGGTCGTGTGATTTTGCAATTGGTTTTACTTTTCTCTTTAGGAACAACCCACACACCTTTTTTCAAATTTAAATCACGTTCTTCCATTAAGCGAACTTCACTAATCCTAGCTCCTGTTAATATTACAAGTTTAAGAGCATTTCGTGTCGTTGGATTGCATCTAGATTTATTAATTCCTCCCCAGATATCTTTAATTTCATCCAAGTCCGGAACACGGTCTTTGGGGTCACTTTTTCTACCTACTGATTTAGGTGCGATATTGAAGATGCAAGAGTTTTCAATAGTTCCCCTTGTGACGCAAAACCTCAGACAAGTTTTAATTTTAACCAGCAATGCTCTAGCAGTTATAGCCGAATGATTTTCAGTAATCCTGTCAAACAACTCAAACCATTCTTGAATGGTTACTTCCTCTACTGGAAATTTAAAAGCATTCTTACCATGAAGGACAAGTGTCGACTGATAATTACCCTGTGAGACTTCTCTCAAAGTTGTTACGTGCTTTTCCATAAACAAATCAATACATTCATCTAACGTTGAGTTTCGAGTTACTTTAGAGCGTTTTGTTTGAACCGCAGGGTTGAAACCATCGTTTAATAATTGTCGTAACTCTGGTATCTTCTCACGCGCTTGTTTCAATGAAATATCAGGATAACGTCCCAATGCAATGCGAGATGGTTTATCATGGTAACGGTAACGATATTGAAAAGTAATGGTTCCGAACTCCGAAACACGCACACTTAAACTGTCACGGTCAGCTATATCGAAACGTTTGGATTGTTTTTTATTTAATAAAGATTTTAATTTTGAATCACTTAGTGCCATTTTTTACTACCTTATAATTTTTATCATGGGTACACACAAGAAATTTCCCGTGGGTACACAAATGGGTACGTTTTTATTTATAACGGTAGAAAACACGATGATATTCAATGTTACACAACAACACATAAAACAGAGTTAAACAGTTGATTTATATGAACAACAAAGAACGTAAAGTTACACAGAGTGACACTATGAACCAGCCAACCATTCTCTGGCACGACTACGAGACATGGGGAATATCACCAAAATTCGA
>TARA_R110000764_G_scaffold28713_4_pt1 | contig 23743 bp, 20 predicted proteins | sample TARA_R110000764 | Tara Oceans TARA_R110000764 (sample SAMEA4398111) | marine metagenome | biome: Polar Biome; feature: [SRF] surface water layer (ENVO:00010504); material: water (ENVO:00002006), including particulate matter (ENVO:01000060) such as... | depth 5 m | reverse complement strand
TCTCATCACTGCGATCCGGGCGTAATGGACGTCTTCGGTTCGAACTCTGATCACGCCCCCTGAGGGTAAATCCAGGCAAGGCCGCTAAATCAGTCGACCTCACAACGCGTTTTTACACAGCCACTCCCGAAAGGAGACATTACCGCATTCGTACTTTAGCTGCTGTTTTCGTCGAAAACGTCTATGACAGACCAACCAGTTTCAACTAGAGCAGCTCTCTTATCATTCGGAAGCCGATCCTTATGAACGGCGATACAAAGAAGATGTTTAGGCCTAGACATTGCGACGAATAGCTGACGCAGAAACTTTTTACTGGCTGCATTGCCTGCGGTGTGATGCGGATTATCCCTCAAATCTCGATTGGAATTATCGGCATCTGGGCGCTCTCTGCTGAAATACTGGATCATTCCTCCAATGTCGTGAGCGCGATTTTTAGTCTCCAGAATGAGAGTAGCGTCATGCGTCTCTCCCTTCACGCCATGTATTGTCGATAGCTCAACCTTAAACGTGTCATCGTAGATGAAAGAATTGTCTTCCAGAGCAGCAAACGGCATGCGGCCTAACTCGGCGTCGATATCTTGGTCCTCTTCGTGCTCTACATAGAATAAATACGTCCGTGCCGCATCTCCAAGATCATCTAGGTCAAACCATTCCGCCAACTTCTGTCGGCAGTCGGACCAGCCCCGCGCACTGTCATCAAAATCCGCGCTAAGTAGGTCAAAGATAAGAGAGCGAAACGGTTCCCATTGTGCATCAGAGATCATTCGGTCTTTAAGCGTACTTGCCTGATACTTCCGGCCATCAGCGTCACGTTCATTCGCTAAATCTAATAGCTTTAGCAGCCCCGCCAGAACGGTGCGATATGGTTCTTTGAAATCGCTAAAAGTACAGCTTCTCGCGTGACGAATGGATTCAATGAGTGTGTCAAAGACGGGCTGAGATACCGACTTTGACTTTTTGAATCGTGGCCAATAGTGACCAATTCGTAGTTGATCTTGGCCCGGATCAACTTCGGCTCCTACTGCACCAACCACCTTCGCCACGAAGTCTGCATTCCTAAGACGGTCTTCGGAAAACTGACCGGAAACGAGTTCGCAAAACGCTTCAAGCACCTGGGGACGCGCGTTGTCGTCGAACACAAACACTGTATGGCGGAATTGCTTGCCTTCGCGGTGAATATGGGAGCGTGCCGCTCTAACATCTGCAGAAATTTCGGACGTCAACGCAATTTCGTTCAGACTGAACGGTCGAGCCCTGTCAGCGATGTCTTGCTGATAACGATGCGAACCGTCGAGGACGAAAGACATCTGGTGTCGTGACTTGGCGTTGAACGAATCGTTAGGGTTCTCACCATCGACACCATTGAAGATGGCCTGATCAGGATCACCAAATCGCTGCACGGTCGAACCGAATGGGCGTCCTACGCCAAGGGCTATTCTCAGTAAATCGTCTTGAAACTTCTGCGTATCCTGCATTTCGTCCAGGATCAGCAATGGGAAACGACGTGAAATAGCCTTCGATAAATTTGATGCCGAGTGCAGCGCCTGTTCTCCATAAGAATACATGTCACGAAAAAGGAAGAGGTTCTGTCTGGTAAGTTGCTGCTTGAATTGAGCGAAATCACTTAGGTCCCGATTGTAATTTGCTTGCCCTTGCCACCGATTTGGCAGCGCATCCGAATTCGGAACGAGCTCTCCTTCGCGGAAGATCAAATAGGTTTTCCTTAGGAATGCTCGTTGCTTGCCCTCATCATTGAATGATCCCCGAACGCGAATGGCGAAACGTTGGTTGTGACTGAGGCGCCAGAGCCCAGCTTCAAAATATTCGGTATTGTCGATTGTGATGTTTGAATGGCCTTCTGACCGCAAGAATGGCAGCGCCAGATGGCGATTTACAAACTCTTGTATCGTGCCAATGAAGTGTGGGTAGCGCATCAGAGATCGCGCTTCCGGGACCCCAGACTTCTGAAGGTTTGCGATGATCTCGTCTTTGGCGACATTGGTGTGCGAGAGCGCACAGATCCCGCGATGCTGAAATGGCCATTTTTTTGAGAGCAAGATAAGTTTCGCGGCAACTAGAGTGGTTTTTCCGCTGCCAGGACAGGCCTGAACATCGATAGAGTCCATCGATTTCAATATGTTTTTACGGACGTTATCGGAGAAGTTCAGCTGCAGCAAAGAGCTAATCTCTTCAATTTCAGCATCCGTGATACTCGACAGCCCACTGATCATTGCGCTGCTCCTGCAACTTCAGGCACCGGATCAGCAGAAATCGTAACATAATCTACTGCCTCCACGATATAAGATGGCAACTTTTCGCGAAGCTCAGAGGCATAGGATGAGTTCGCTCGCACAATGCTCGCCCGAAGGTCGCTGTCCTCTGGGTTCGCGCCAAGGGCAAGGATGGCCTCCTGCTGTCTTGATGCTCTTTGTTTCTCTAAGATGAGCGCAAGCTTGTAGGCAAAATCCGTCTTTGAAGCCTGCGATAAAACAAGTACTCCCCGTTCATCCACATCGTGAGGAGTTTCCATCGTTGTCGGAGTGCGGTTATTGAGGGCTTCGAAGCACTCTGAGAATAACCCAAACTTGGCAAGGCAAAACTCAAGGGTCCAATCGTCAGCAACAAATACCCTAACGTTTTGTCGATTGAGACCATCAGCTATGCCCAGTCTCTTCACTTCAACATTGTCGCAATTTGCGCGCCAATAAGAGTGATTTCCGGCCCGTCTAATTTTGAAGCCATACTGATTGCCGTCAGTCTCTTCTGCACAATCCGGCCAAAGATCCAAGTCCCGAAGCACGGCGACCTTAGTTGGATGCCACTGCTCGGGGTCTCCGTTCATGCCTTGGCGTAAAAAAAGCCGCGCGAAACGCTTCCATGATCCGTTGTTGTCGTATTTTATTATTGAAACGCCATAATCCTCAAGATTGCGCCCAAGAAGCTTTGCGATCGTAGGAAGCAGAATGTTTTCGGCATCGCCTTCGACCAATAGCAGGCCTCGCGCAAAGAATAGGGTCGCCTTTGTTACATCCAGAAACTTCTGAACAAATACGTAGTCGTCGGGTGATAGCTCTGTTTCGTCGGCGCGCATGGCCCAAGCCTTGCCCGACCCAAACGAAACAATCGCACTCGGATCTGCTTTAGAAGCCAGATTGGGACTGTGAGTACTGAGAATGCATTGGATACCTGGCGTTTTTCCCGTCGGAAGTTTGGATTCGATGAATTGTAGAAGCTTCAACTGGAGTTGAGGATGAAGGTGCGCTTCGGGTTCCTCAATCATGAGCAAGGGAAATTCGTGGCCTGACTCTTGTTCGAGTAAAAGCAGTTCCGCAGCCATGAAGAGCAAGTTGTGATAACCTAACCCGTGTAGGCGGCCATCTTCGGTTAGAGCCAGCGATAGCCCTTCCAAAACACTCCTCAAGTAGCGGCGCTTTTCGCTTTCATTCAATTGGTCGAGACGATCTTCTTTAACACCTGCAATATCGATGAAGGCGCCAAGATTTTCTTTTTCCGCCTCGAAAATGAGGCGATGAAGGTAATTGTCCCGAATGTCGTCAGCTGCACGTTTTAAGGCAGCGTCATCTGCGAGAAGAGCGCTATTCGCTGCCGCGATCACCTTCAAAATTTCTACGGTGCTCTCTCGAATATCTTTCGATGAGTTCAAAATCTGAGACAGACGGGATGCGCGGCCCGTTGAAAGTTCGGCCTGTGCATCCCGCAGCGGCTTCAGGTACGTCGCAGCCAAAAAATCTCGGACTTCAGCCTCAATTGGCAAACCATCGCCCTCGATGCCTGAGCGCAATTGCGATTGGATGTAAGGATAGCCGCGACGCTCAGTTCCCGTCTTTTTGGCAGAGAACTTGACATGTAGTATTGGCCGTTTACGCGCTTCACCGTTCTCGGCGGTGTAGTCTTCAAACGAGAGATGCTCGACAAAACGAAATGCATGCTTCTCAACGTCGGCGAACTTCATTTCGATTGAGAGTGAGGTTTCATCTTCATGAAAGTCAGACTCGGCAAGAAACAAGCGTTCTTTGGAGTTCGTTCCTAGGCAGAATCGAATAGCATCTATGAAGGATGTTTTGCCTGCATCGTTTTCTCCAACGAGCAGATTGAGCCCGGGATTGAGCTGCACTGAGAAATTCTTGAACAGTCGAAAGTTCGATATCCGTAGAGATGCAATATACAATTTGCGCCACCCCAATCCTTCTCATCTCACCGTAGTTCCGAGAGGTTTCAATTCAAAGTCTTATTGGGCGAGCGTTGTATAGTAAGCGAATCTCGTCGGCTCAACTTATTTTCAAATTGGCAATTTTGCGGGAACTGCTCTCGCACTTGGACTAATTTCTATGGTCAGCTATTGCGCCCATTCGAGCCGCACGATGCTTAATCATCGATAGGCAGATAATCGCCAAAAGTCGCTGTTGTGCGCATCTCAGACTTTGTTCGCCGGGCGAATGAGTTGCGTGCTAGAATTTCTACTCCGACGATCCCCAACGTGATTCGCAGCGCATGGATGGATCGGTAGGGGTGTTGCGGATCAACCGAGGACAAGAGAATGTTAGGCGGATTGACCGAAACGAAATGGAACAATCACATCAATGAAGAGGAGCGTGCGAAAGTCGATGCCGTTATCCGGGTTATTGGAAAGTTGATTGCCATCGAAGTTCAACGACGCAATCTGCCACCTTCGAAGATAAATGGCACAAATCCATCTAATGTGGCCGCTGTGCTTGATCCAAAGTTCCTGCACATCGTTTATGAGCGCATCTTTACAGGAACCTCCTCCGTGCTGATGATGGGTGTTCCTGACGGAAGCTTATTTTCAATTGAGGATGTAGCAAGCTTTGGGGGACGGGAACTCGGCATGACATTCCCATCCGGTATTAGCATACCTAGGGAAATCCTTGACCAAAACGAGGCCACGCAAGAGGCAACGCTGACGAAGCTAATTTCTAATCTCATCGGAGAAGGTGAGAAAAAATTGAACAAGCCACAGGCTATAAAAGGGTTCGAGTCTTCTCAGCCCTTGCTGGATAGTTTTTCTGATGATCACCCGAACTTCGAAAGAAACGTGTTTGTGGCCATGAGGTTCGCGGACACTCCGCAGAATGCGGAGATTTGGAAAGCGATTAGTGAAACATTAGCATCGCTAGGAATGACGGCGCACAGAGCGGACACTAAGGTTTATCCTAGAGATGACGATCTTTGGACTAACGTTTGCGTGTACATGCTTGGGTGCAAGTATGGAATTTGTGTTTTCGAAGAAATTGACCAACGCGACTTCAATCCAAATGTGCAAATCGAATATGGATTCATGCGCGCTACAGATCGACGCGTCTTGTTGCTGAAGGACTCACGCCAGCCATCGATGCCGACTGATATCGTCGGAAAAGTCTATAAGCCTTTCGACACATTCCAAATTACAAAGACGATCTCTGAGCAGGTCGCACGATGGGTAAAGAGCGATCTCGGCCTATAGTTGGCAAACGTTAGCGGCTGCTGTTTCGTCAAGGTTTTTCTTTCGAGCGCAGCCAAGGTCTGCGCGAAATCAAGTTCGGTGACTACGACTTTGTTGGTCCCTGAATCGATACTGGCACCTTAGTTTCGAGCGGCAGTTTAGGGCACAAAAGCCGCCATATGAAATACGGTCCGCAGGTCTCAATTTCTTTGGGATAGCGTGGTTTCGATCTTTACTTTTTCCAGACGTGCACCCGGTTCGTTTAAACCCCAACGGCGATCAAAATAGAATTCAAGTGCTTGTCGAATTTCTATCCGAAGCAGGTCACCGCTAAATCCAAATTCTCTGCGAACAACAGCAGCTTGAGATGGGGTGAGGCTTGCGCTCGGTCTCAGCCAAATAGTGCTGATCGAATGCCATTCCATGTCGAAGGGCAGCGGCGTATCCAATTCATCCATTTGGAACTCGTCCTCTGGGTTGATCCTTGCAGGGTGAAAGTTCCGGTACTCGCCGCGTTTGTAGCTGTAGGCCCGGAAATGAATGCTCTCGCCATCGAAGATAAACCGTGTTGGCGCGACCCATTGGGGAGCCGTTTCACCAGAGCTCATCGATGTGTAGGCGATTCTGATTTTTTGCTGTTTCGAGATGGCGTCGTGAAGCACGATCGCGACGTGTGGGTCCAGCCACCGTTTCGCACGGGGCAGCGCAGCGGGCAACGCATCGTCTGAGGCCGTGTCAAGAACACCGAATACGTCCAGCATCGAAGAAGGCGCAATCGGCTGATGATCGGGCGAAGCCACGTAGGCCTTCAGATGCGCGTCGTACTCCGGACCATTTTGAGTGTTCAGCGACAGATATGCCCGAAAATCATTGGCGGCCTGCGCGATCGAGATTCCAAATCGGTCGGTGAGATCACGCCGCCGCGCAACGCCGCGCCAGGTGAAGCACCGATCGAGAAACAACAGGCGCTGTCGCTGGGCATGTTTCAGGTCGTCAAGCGTCATCCGATTTCCTCTCTTGACTCTTGTTAACTCATACATCAAAAAAGTATACGTATAAAAAATATACGGAACAAGCCATGAAGCTGCTGCACACCTCTGACCTTCATCTCGGTCGTCAGTTCAACGGGATCTCACTCGAGGAGGATCACGCAGTGGTGCTCGACCAGATCGTCGAGGCCGTGAAGGCGAATGGCGTGGACGTGCTGATCATCGCCGGCGATGTCTTTGATCGGGCGTCGCCGCCTCAAGGCGCCGTGCGGCAGCTCAATGGGTTCCTGCAGCGAGTCAAAACGGAGACAGACGCCGCGGTCGCGATGATCGCGGGCAATCACGACTCAGGGGACCGTATCGACCTGTCAGCCATTGCGGCGGATCGCTCGCGCTGGCTCATCCGCGGTGCGATCAGTTCGGAGGAAGCACCGCTCCTGCTCTCGGACCAGCATGGCCCGGTTGCGATCTCGGCGCTGCCGTTCGCTTACGAGTATGCGGCGCGCGAGTGCTTTGAGAGCGAGTCCATTGATACGCCCGAAGATGTGCTGGTGGCGCAAGTCGCAGCCGCCCGCGCCCAGATTCCTGAAAGTACGCGGTGGATCATCGTCGCGCACGCCTTCGTCACGGGTGGTTCGGTGAGCGACAGTGAGCGTTCCCTGACGCGGGTTGGCGGCATAGAGACTGTCAGAACCTCCGCCTTTGACGGGGCGCACTATGTCGCCCTCGGGCATCTTCATCGACCCCAGTCGGTGGGCGCGGAGCATATTCGTTATTCAGGCTCGCCTCTCGCCTTCGGCTTCGACGAGGCTGACTCGGAAAAGTCGATGAGCCTAATTGAGTTGGATGCAGCCGGTCACGTTTCGGTCGAGGTCCTGCCGTTCAAGCCAGTCAGACGAGCCCGGATTCTCCACGGCAAGCATGCAGAAATCCTGCTCTCCGATCCGTCGAGCGATTTCATAAAGGTGGTGCTGACCGATGATGCGCCCGTCATCGACGGCATGAAGCGCTTGCGGGACGTGTTGCCGAACGCTTGCGAGCTCATCTACGCCTGCGACGAGCGCCCGCTCGAGATCAAATCCCTAAACGGACAGTCTGTCGAGGCCGCCGAACCTGCAGACGTGGTTCGCAACTTCCTGACAGAGGTGGGCCTTGAGGATTTATCTGAGGCCGACCAAGGCGTGGTCGACGCTTCGCTAACGCGCTTGCGGCAGAGGGAAGACGCGGAATGAGACCGGTCCGACTCACACTCCAGGCCTTCGGTCCCTACGCGAACAAGGAGATCATCGATTTCCGCAGCGCTGTTGAAGCGGGCCTCTTCGGCATCTACGGGCAGACCGGTTCGGGCAAATCGACAATCTTCAGCGGAATGACCTTCGCTCTATTCGGTGAGGCATCTAAGTCGGAGCAAGATCGCACTTCCCTTCGTTCGGACCATGCACCAGCTGACCTCGCGACCGAGGTCGAGTTCGTTTTCGATGTGGGCGAGCGGCGTTTCGTGGTGGTTCGCCAGCCGGATCAGATGCGCCCGAAACAGCGCGGCGAAGGTGAAACCAAGAGTGCGCATGAAGCCCATCTGTTCGAGGCGACTGGGCTCGCCCTGGATGAGATCACAGCGGAGAAACGCGGTAAGATCATTGCGGAAAAGAAAGTTCGCGATGTTGATGCAGCTGTCACGGACATTCTTGGATACGGCCCGGAACAGTTCCGGCAAATCGTGCTGCTGCCGCAAGGTCGGTTCGAGAAATTCCTGTCCGCCAAAACCAATGACCGCGTAACGATCCTGCGGGACCTGTTCGACGTCTCGCTCTATCAGGCCTTGATGGCTGACCTGAAGGAAAAGGCCTCTGAGGCCGAACGGCAAGTGCGCGAAGAACGGGCGGTCTGCGCCGGGCGGCTCAAAGCCGAAGGGTTCGAGAGCACGGACGCCCTGCTCGAAGACGTAACCGCAGCCCAAACCGCGGTTCAGGAACGATCAACAGTAGAGGATGACGCAAAGAAACAAGCGCAAGCGGCCGAGACCGCATTTCGGTCTGCCGAAGCGGTTGAGGCAAAGTTCGTGGCATCGGAACAAGCACAAGCGAAGCTCACCGTACTGACAGGTCGCAAGGCAGAATTCGCCACCATCGCCGACCGGATGAAACTGGCGACGTGCGCCCGACTGGTTGTGGATGTGGAAGAGCAACTCTTCGCCGCCAAGCGAGAAGTGAAGGACGCCGAGGCGAAGCTCTCCGAAGCTAAAGAAGCGCAGAGCCAGGCCAAACAAAAGGTCAAAGACGCGACTGAAGCCTTAGCAAGAGAAGAGGCACGAGCGCCTGAGGTGGAAGCCGCGCGCAAACGCAAAGATGATCTAGAGAGATTTGCCGGGATTCTCGAAGCAGCGTCAGCCAGCGCCGAAGCCGTGGAGGCGGCGCTCGAGGCGCAGCGGATAGCCCGCGCGGCGTTCGAGAAAAGTGAAGATCGGCTCGGCCAGTTGCGCAATACTCGCGCGGAACGCACCGCCGCGCTCAAGTCAGCCCGAGGCGCTGAAAGCGTGCGCGGTAACCTTGCGAAAACGCATTCGCATCTCCTGACCCAGAAGAAAGAAGCCGAGGACTATGCGAAAGCAGAAGCTGCTGCCCGGTCGGCTAAAGCGGCGTTTGAAAAAGAAAGTGCAGTCTCAGCCGAGTCGCTGAAACAGGAAGCAGAGGCGCGCGCCGCCTATGCAGCCGCAGAACAAACTCTTGCCGCGGCTCAGGCGTTGCATCTCGCTACCAACCTGGAAAATGATGCGCCCTGTCCTGTGTGCGGATCGACCGACCATCCAAGTCCCGCGACGGGCAATATCGAGAATGCAGGACGCGATCAGGCCTTCCGCGAAGCCCGCACCCGGCTTGAAAATGCTGAACGCGCCGCCCGCGAGATCAGTGAAAAACTAGCTGGGCAGAAAGCCACGTTCGAGGCCAGAAAGGAAACTCTGTCTTCGGTCGAACAGCCGTTGGACACGCTCGCGGCCATTCTCGAGAAAGTTCGTCAAACTGAAGCTGACATCAACTCGCTTGGTCCGGTCGTGAATATAGAGGAGGCCGAGGCGGCCCTCGATGCGCTCGATAGACAGATTGCGGAAATCGAGACCGAGACCGAGCGCCTCCGCGCTGAAGCAGACAAATGCCGTAACGCCGCGACCGAGGCCAGAGCCGCCCGCGATGGAAAACTCGAGGTCGTCCCCGAAGCGATCCGCACACAGGGCGCACTCGCATCAGCCATGGAAGAGGCATCACGCACGCTGAATGCGCTCGTCGACGCGAAAGACAAAGCAGAAGCTCTGGCGAAGGCGGTCCGAGAGGCCGTCCTCTCCGCCGATGCCACGGTCAAGGGCATTGAAGAGTCAGCTTCAGCCAGCAAAGTCCGCCTCGAAAAATCTATGGCGACATTCCGCACGCGCCTGTCCGAGCAAGGGCTCACGGAAGCGCTTTATCAATCTCTCAAACCCGCCATCGCGAGGATCAATTCAGACAGTGAATCGGTCAAAATGTTCGAGACTCAGTTGAACGAGGCGCAGGGCGCTGCAAAGGCTGCGGCCTTGGCGATTGCCGATCTGACGCGCCCGGACCTTCCTGTTTTGAAGGAAGCTCGTGATGCCGCTGCGGCAGTCCTGACCAAATCGACGGAAGAGCGGATCGCCGCCAACAACCGTGTTGATCAGCTGGAGAAACTCAGGAAGAGCCTCGAAGAGACGATGCAAAAGCTGGATAAAGCGGAAGCTGAATCCGGCCCCCTTCGCAAGATCGCTGCTCTCGCTAATGGCGATAATCCGCTGAACCTCAAGCTCGAAACCTATGCGATCGGGGCCATGTTCGATCGCGTCCTCGAAGCCGCTAATCTCCGGCTAGGTCCGATGACATCTTCTCGTTACCAGCTCGAACGTGACACCGAAGGCGGTCGTGGCAGCCGAGGCCTCGGCATCCAGGTCTTTGATGTGCACACGGGCAAGTCGAGAGGAACCGACACCTTGTCCGGCGGCGAGACTTTCATCGCGGCACTCGCCCTCGCGCTGGGTCTCGCTGATGTTGTCGAATCTACAAGCGGCAAAGTCCGCCTCGATACCATCTTCATCGATGAGGGATTCGGAAGCCTCGACACCGAGAACGGTTCAGGCACCCTCGATCAGGTCCTGAACGTCCTCAATAGCCTTGTCAAACAATCCCGCGCAGTTGGCCTGATTTCGCACGTCCCTCTGGTCCAGGAAGCTATTCCGAACGGGTTCTATGTCCGCAAAGGACTTTTGGGCAGCACGGTTGAAGAGAGGAGCACGATCTGATGGCAGCTCGACTTTCCAGAAGGCGTTTTCATACTCGGCGCTTGAGCTGCGGTAGGGTGGTATATGTTCGAGAATGCTGGGTTCTGCAGGAGCGTGGTACCAGTGAGAGGAAACGCAGCTATCGTCACCCTTGCCCCAAATGCGGAGCGGAGATCATCAGCGTCCACATGCCAAATGGTGGTTGGGCGCACTTCGAAGGACAGCCGGGGCTTTCAACGATCAAGCATCCGTGTATGCATGTTGGTGAAACCACAGGCCGGGGTGAGGATGATTTGACGCTAGATTTGTTCGATAAGGAGTACGACTATGCCGAGATACAGAGACATCGACGTGGCCTGCCCCACAGGGGTGATCCACCAGATTTATTAGCCCGGCGGTTTCAAAGTAGCAGCGTTCATGCTGCCACCTCCCCATAGTAAGGCGGCATGAACGCTGCGGGCAAGACGGCTTTTGGGGCGGGTGGCTTATAGCCGAGCGAAGAGTGCGGACGGGCGGTGTTGTAGTGATGTCGCCAGGCTTCGATCAGGATCTTCGCCTCTCGCAGATCGAAGAAAATTTCCCTCGCCAGAAGCTCGTCGCGGAGCTTGGAGTTGAAGCTCTCGCAGTAGCCATTTTCCCAGGGTGATCCCGGTGTAATGTACAGCGTTTTCACTCCGATCCGTTCAAGCCAGTCACGGAGGGCTGTTGCAATGAACTCAGGGCCATTGTCAGAGCGTATGTGTTCCGGCGGCCCATGCCGAACGAACAGCTCACCCAGCGTGTCGAGGACATCCCGTGAGTTCAGCTTTCGCTCGACTCGGATGGCGAAGCACTCCCGTGTAAACTCGTCGACCACACACAGCATGCGGAACACACGTCCATCATGGGTGCGGTCCTGCACGAAGTCATAGGACCAGACATGGCCTTTGTGCGCCGGCCTCAGCCGCACACACGAGCCATCATTCATCCAGATACGACCGCGTTTTGGTTGTTTCATCGGCACTTTCAGCCCCTCCCGTCGCCAGATGCGGTAAACCCGCTTCTCGTTCACATACCAGCCATCATTTCTGAGGAGCGCCGTGATCCGGCGATAGCCATACCGGCCGAACCGTTCGGCCAGGCGGATAATCGCCGATGTCAGGGCGTCCTCATCATCTCGCAGTATGGGCTGCTTGCGCTGGGTCGAACGGTGCTGGCCGATCACACGGCAGGCCCGGCGTTCGGAGACGCCAAGCTCTTCCACCACGTGATCGACTGCAGCACGACGACGCGAAGGGCTTAGAACTTTCCCCGCACGACTTCCTGAAGGATCTGGTTGTCCAGCGTGAGATCAGAGACTGCGCGCCGAAGCCGGGCGTTTTCCTTCTCCATATCTTTCATGCGCTTGGCTTGGTCGACCTGCAGGCCGCCATACTCTTTGCGCCAGCGATAGTAGGTCTGTTCGGTCACACCGACGGCGCGCGCCGCCGAAGCTGCAGTTTCACCGCGAGCGAGGCGAACCTCCACCTCCCGCAGCTTCGCAATGATCTCTTCAGGCTTGGCTTTCTTGCCCATGTCTCAGCTCCATATCTGAAGCCGGAACTAACTCAAATAACGGACCACTTTTCGGGAGGCAGACCAGACGGTGACTCAGGAGTACTAAGCTATCAGTACGGCGAAGACTGGATAACGGTCGAGTTCGAGCGTGGTGCACAAAGGCACTACAAATACACATACGCTAGCGCCGGCTCTTTCCACGTTGATCGTATGAAGACGTTGGCAGACCAGGGCGATGGCCTGAACTCATACATCAATAAAAATGTAGCAAAGTCGTACGAAACAAAGTGGTAGAGATAAGCACCGGATAGTTCCTGTCAGCAGGCATCACGAATACCTGCTCTCAGTACTTCGCCCGACTTGCTCATCTTCAAATGCTTACTGAGCGAATTCTAATATCCGCTTTCGGGATCAAGCTGTCGATTCTCCAGAACGGCTGGAGGGCGGAGGGCGGAGGACGGACCAAATTCTTGACAGCCTCAACGTTGTTTATTTGGGCAGAGCAGTCATTTCCGGCGCCGTGCTCATACTGCGGAAACCAGCCGTGCAGCATCACTCGAAACTTTCTTGGAAAAGCTTCGCATCTTGGGCGAGATTGCTTGCCATTCGTTGATTGGGCACCCGGTCACAACTGGCTGATTCACAGTGCCGAGCCACATCGGCTGAACTAAGCTAAGCCCTAATGCCAAGCCACCGAGCTGAGCTGCCTGCCGATTTGCGCGTGTGGGTGCTTCTTATTTCTTTCGCAACCTAACGCCGGGCGCATCTCCGTTTGTGAACTCCACACCAGCATCGGAAAATGCGCTGGTGATTGCGTTCAGCGTGGAAACTTTTGTCGCGGCTAAGGTATCTGGCATGCTTTCCAAGCGCTTGATGGTTTCAACGGACATATCAGCCCTGAGGGCAAGCTCGGACTGGCTCCAGTTCAGCATTGCTCGGGCGGCTCGCAATTGCGCAGAGATCATAATTACACTTTTTATGTCTTTTATTCCACTTTTTGGTTGACTCTCTCCGGGTGTTTTATTATCCAGAAAGTGCAATTTCATGCGTAACAGATTCCGGAGGGGCAGGCTACTTCCTGACGACCCTGACCGATGACATCTGCGCTCATTGAGGAATAAGCAATGGGAAAGAAGGCCCGGAAAAAACCCACAGATAAGCAGGAGATCATCAAAACACTCGGGGAGGTTGGCTCGGACGCCGAACGCGCCCTTACAGACCTGGATGGCGTGTTGACAGCAGTAAGAGCAATTGTCGACCTGACACTTGCCGACGGGGGTGCAGAGGAAGGACCTGTTCTCTACAAAAGGCTGAACGCTCTGGAGTTCTTGCTGCGACAGGCGGGCAATGCAGAGGACATCCTCTGGGTGACCGTGGACCAAATGAGCATGGCACTCGACGAGCACGCACCAGCGCCATTTTTAAGTTGAGCCAGGCAAGCGCACAAGTCGGCAGCTTCTGAGCCGGATCATTATAGGTGTTGAAACAAAGCATCCACGTATTTGGCGGATTTTCGACCGAGAGGCATAAGAAGCTGGATGCAATCGATATCCTCTTGAGTGCATTGGATACGGAAGTGCGGGAACTGTTAAGTCAAAGTCCGGCGGCAAGGAATACGTCTCCCTGACGCTTGCCGATCCGAATATTGTTCCTCGCAAAGTCTGTGCGAACCTTGAGCTCGTTAAGGGCAGGGAGCTATACCCTCTTCCGGAATCCCAAAGACTGATCGCACCGGGGATGGGGCCAGCGAGGCGTCGTCACGGGACCATCCGCTTTTTAAAGCAGTTGCCCGTACCTTTCTTGGCAAACTCCGCACGATCGGCCCGGCAGCTTGAAAGTGCCAGCAACTGCATCCTGACCGGATTCCGGCCGACTCATCCTCCGAGTTCATCAAGCAGATTCAGGAAGTCTCCAAGGTCCCCGTCACTCATTGCAATCTCGGCCCGAATAAGCAGGCGAAGCCGGTTGGCCTGGTTTTTCAGCCGCTGCTTCTCAGTCATTTCCCGCTCGGTCGCCGCACGGGCGCGGCTCTCCTCGGCTTCGGCCAGGAATTTCAGGATACGCGCCTCGATCTCCTCATTTTCCAAGCCTGCCTTGGCGAGGCGGGATTTGAGGTTAGCGAGCCCCTTGTCGATCAGCTCCTCGGTTTCATCGCGCAAGGTCGAACCCCGCTTTGGATTTGCCTGCATGTCCATGATGGCGGACAACTGATCGCGCAGCTTAGGCAGGAACTCCGACCCAAGACTCGTCAGCGCATCTGATTTCATTCTTGCTGGCAGGAGCGCCTTCCCCTCCTTGTCCGATCGCATCTCCACGAACGCCTCGACAATGAACCTACTGGCTTCCACCGCACGGGCCGAGTTGAGGAGCGTGGCAACCATTACGACGCCATGTTCGGTAAACGCCCATGGCGGGGAACGGCGGCCTCCCCATTGACCGCTTGAGATCACATCCTGTGATTTCAAGTCGTCGAACTGTGCCTTCGTTAGCTGGAACGCCCATCCCTTCGGAAACCGCTCCAGGTGCCGCTTCACGGACTGATTGAGCACACGGGTTTCGACGTCAAAAAACCTGGCGAGGTCCTGATCGAGCACAACCCTTGCGCCCGTCACATCGACGATCTGCACGGGCATACCATGGGGCACGGATACAAGGTCTTGGCTCATGATCTTGGCTTTCAACTTGAGGTCACAGATTGTGATCTCAAGATTCTGCAGGTTCGCCAAGGAGTTGCCAGGTTCGGTGACGATTGATTGCGGGACAAAGCTTCGGTACATGCCCGGCCATACACTTTGTCTTGAATGACAAGACATTCTTCCCATTCGAGAATGCCGAAAGCGAAAACGTCCTGATAGAAGAGTTGGGTGTTCAAACCCCAAGTTCTCGCTCTGAAGCTTGCCGTCGCCGCGATTATCGTGATGCCGAATGAGAACGAGCAAGTACACAATTTGATCACGAGCGCGCTGCATGATCTGCAGACTTTGGTATTGTGATAAGCGCGCCTCTGGGATCCAGCCCGATATGGTGCGATCGACTGGCTGTTTTGCTCGAAGATGATTTCCTCGGTGGCGCAATCCCTTGGCCAAATCTAGTTTAAAGTGAATGCCGCTGCCATTTTGGCGCAAAATATGCATCCCACACTGGCATGTCGGGCGCATCAGATCAGACCGCAATGACCACTCTTACCCTGACCGTTCGCGGAAAATCTGCGAATGACCGCCTCCTGTTTGGCCGAGCTAACCATTCACGCGGGCTGCCCTATCGAGGCACAATGCATCTCTTCGAACCGGGCCAGGTTTTCGGTTTTGTGCGCTGGCGCGGGGATGGCTTCGGCACGCAAACCTGGCGCGTCGTTGTCGCCGAGGCTGGTCATCCGGGAGAGAAACTGACCCGGATTCCTGGTATCAAACCCGGCGCACATCTGCTTCTCCACGCCTTCGGAAAGACCCGCGCCAAGCGGGCCCTGCGAGCGATTGATGTGCTCTCTGACGCGCACGTTATGCACGACATTCACCCTGCCTACTGGCGTCATGTGCATGCGCAGATCGCCAGCAATCTTCCGCTCGACCCTTACGATCCGGACGTGTTTGCCTCGCTCGACCTGGCAAGGTCTTCGTCATGAGCTTCGCGCACTTTTCAATTCTGGACCCGGTGGCAAAGTCAGTGAAGGAAGTAGCGCAAGATAAAAGCATCCGTGTCCAGAGGACACGGGATGGCAATGGGGATCAGGAATTTTCGCGAGTCAGAGCGCTGGAGGACGTGAGTCGCGGAATTGGCTGGATCGCAGTCATCATGGGCGATTACACGCGACTCGGATTTGGCACCATTTGTACACACACGGGCCGCCTTCATGCCCGGATCTCCAGTAATCATTGCGATTACGCCTGTGGCAGGCGCGGCTCCCCATGAGCGGCGGCGATGACGACTTCCGGCCACGGCTCGGGCGGATCGGCAACCGGTCCGGCGGCACCAGGGGTAGCATGCGGGCCTTCCTGAAAGGCGCGCGGCCGAGCGGAAGTGTCAGGCGGAAATCATCGTCTGCGTCTCCGCGTGGTTATACCGGCGGGCGCAGAGCGATCATCCAGGCGCGATTTGTGAAGCTTGGCGGAGGCGGCATGGGGGCCCAGCGGGCCCATCTCGGCTATCTGCAAAGAGAGGGGGCCGGCAAGGACCAGGAACGGGCCGAATTCTATGACGCAGACCGCGAGGGCGTTGCTGGCCAGGACTGGCTGGAAAGCACGAAGGATGACCGTCATCATTTCCGGTTCATCGTCTCAGCCGAAGACGGGCAGAAACTTGATGATCTCAAACCCTTCATCCGTGACCTTATGGGCCAGATGGAGATCGATCTTGAAACCCGGCTCGACTGGATCGCGGTTGACCATTTCAACACCGAGCATCCACACACCCATATCGTGATGAGCGGACGGCGCGACGATGGCCACGACCTCGTCATTCCAAGAGAGTATTTGTCCCATGGCATGCGCGAGCGTGCAGGCGCCATCCTGACCCGCGATCTTGGCCTGCAGACGGCCCAGGAACTGGAAGCAAAACTGTCGGCAGGGATTACCGAACGACGGATGACCGGGATCGACCGGGTTCTGGCCCGTCAGGCAGGTGAAACTGGCCAGGTGGATCTGGGTCAGGTCCGCCGACACCGGGAACACTATCAGGCCCGTCTCCGCTTTCTTGAAAGCCACGGGCTCGCAGAGCCTGTTGGCGGCACGCTCTGGCAGGTGCCGCCCGGGCTGACTGAGAGGCTTGCTGCACTGGAGCGCCGCGACATGGTTGCGGCGCGGATCGAGCACGCCCTCAGCGTCGCTGGCCTGGAGCGCGTGGCCGCTCTGCCAGACGAGCAGGAGCAAAGCCCTCGCGCCGTAACTGGAAAGCTGCTGGTGATCGCCCGCAATGACGAGCTCTCCGACCGCTCGCATGCAATCATCGACGGACTTGATGGCCGGGTGCATCATTATGAGCTGGGATCGCGCCATACAGCCGGACTGGCGCCGGGTGACTTTGTCCAGGCCAAACCCCGCGCACGCGGCGCATCCGAGATGGACCGCATTATCGAGGATGTCGCAAACGCATATGGCGGGACGTACTCAGAGCACTATCACCGCGAACACGATCCCTCGGTCAGCGAGAAGGATCTGGGGCTCATCCGCAACCGACTGGCTGCCCTGTCTCGGCAATCACTGGTCCAGATGGCCGACCATGAACGATTTGACGGTTGCACGGACCTCGTCCGGCGCGTTGAGGAGGTTGCCGCACGCACCGCGAAGCGCTCGCCGACACTGCTGCTCAGAATAGACACGATGAGCCTGGAGGCGCAGGTCAAAGCGCAAGGCCTTACGTGGCTTGATCGTCACCTGGCTGGTGAGACCAGCCAACAGGTGGGTTATTCCGGGCTTGGGGGCGAGGCGCGCGAGCTTGCTCAGCAGCGCCGGGCCGTGCTTGTCGCGCGCGGTATCGCACTACCGGGCCGGAGCGGGGCACTGGAACCGCAGGCGATGGAGAAGCTGCAGATCCAGTCGATGCATGACTATGGTCGCGCCTATGCCGGAGAAAGTGGTATGGCCTATGTTCCGTACCAGCCCGGCAGGGAGGTTTTCGGTAAGGTGATACAGGTCAGTGATGGGCATGGCTCGGTGCTTGCGCGGATTGAGCAATCGAGGGAGTTCACACTTGTGCCATGGTCGCGCGAACTAGATGGCATGCGGGCAAGGCAAGTGACGCTCTCCTGGTCGCTTTCACGTGGCATCCAGATGACACGTGGGCGTGACCTCGGGCTCAGCCGCTAAGGCCTGTTGGAATATGTCATGTGCGGGTCTGAATCGCCCGCACATGACAGCCCACCCAAGTGCGATTATCTGTAATGTACCATTGGCGTTTTCCTCTTTTGTTCCCGTATCCGAGCTTCCCCTTCGGATAGAGCGGGGGGATAAGGGAGATTCGAAGGGTAGCGACGCTTGCGACCTCAAAATGGTTCCGGTTCATCCGCCAGTAGCGACTCTCATTCAACTTTTTGCCTTGTTCTTTTAACCTAAGATGGCAAGTTCTTTCTCAGAGCATCGAAGTGATAAAGAATGAGAATCAGATCCATTCGGATAAGAAATTTTCGCGTCTTCGAAGACGTGGAAATCGAAATGTTGGATTATGTGGCGTTTGTCGGTCCAAACGGTGCAGGTAAATCAACTGTCCTCGCGGCGTTGAACATCTTTTTTCGACAAGTCGAAGATGTCAGCACGAATGTGCGGGATCTCAGTGAAGAAGATTTCCATAATAAGAATACCAAAGAGCCAATAGAAATCACAGTAACGTTTGATGAGTTGGGTGACGCGGCTAAAGATGAGTTCCGAGGCTACGTACGGCACGACCGCCTCTCAATCACTGCGGCGGCTACATTTGATCCAAACTCCAAGATTGCTACCGTCCATCAGTATGGAGAGCGTTTTGTTATTTCTGAGTTTGCGCCTTTTTTTGAGGCAGAGAAGGCGAAAGCATCCGTTGCCGATCTCAAGTTAATCTATGCGGGGTTGATGGAAAACTTTCCTGGCTTGCAGGCCGAAACGGTAAAGGCAAAGATGATTGATGCCTTGCGTGACTTTGAAGAGGCAAATCCAGATCAATGTAACTTGGAGAGGAGTAAAGACCAATTTTACGGGTTTACAGGCGGAGCTGATCGACTGCAGAAATTTGTAAAGTGGCTTTATATTCCTGCGGTCAAGGATGCGACAAAGGAGAATGTGGAAGCCAAGAACACAGCATTGGGTCAGCTACTGAACTTTACGGTGAGATCAAAAGTAGATTTCGCAAAGGAAATCCAAGTTATCAGAGAGGAAACACGCACTAAGTATCAGGCGCTCTTAGATTCCCAGCAGGATGCACTTAACGATCTTTCTAAGGCGTTGACTTCGCGTTTAACCGCATTGGCGCACTCTTCGAGCAAGGCTGAGCTAGAATGGACTGAGGATCAAATTCGATCCGTGCAAATTGCAGATCCCACAGCCAAACTTGTTGCTACTGAGGGTAAGTTCTCTGGTGACATCGCTAGGTTCGGGCATGGTTTCCAGAGATGTTATCTCTTGGCCCTTCTTCAAGAATTGGCTTCTTTAAACTTGGAGCATAACCCAACTCTAATGCTTGGTATCGAGGAGCCGGAACTCTATCAGCACCCTCCACAAGCTCGACATCTGGCTTCGGTTCTCGAGGAATTGTCGAAGGGAAATTCACAGATCTTTGTTACGACCCATAGTCCCTATTTCGTAACAGGTAGGTACTTCGAGAATGTGTATGCCGTGAAGGGTGGTTATGAGATCGCGCAGTCGACCATTCATTGCGTCAAGATGGATGATGTCGCTGAGGTTGTTCGAGTCGCTAAAGACGAAAAAAAGGCGTTACAGCCGACGGCACAGAGCGCGCGTTTAGAGCAGGCGCTTAATCCACAAGTGAATGAGATTTTCTTTTGTCGTGCTGTTGTCTTAGTGGAGGGGATGGAGGACGAGGCGATCCTCATAACATGGATGATGCTTTCGGGACTGTGGGAAGAGTTCCGTTCTCTTGGTGGGCATATCGTGGAGGTTTCTGGCAAGAGTAATTTGTTGGTGCCCATCGTCCTTTGCAGCCAGATATCAATTCCGGCATTTGCTGTGTTTGATTCTGACGGTGGTGAGACCCATCCCGAACGAAGAAAGCTTCACGAACGCGACAACAGGCAAACCTTAAAAGCGCTGAAGATTGATGAGCCGACGGCGTTTCCTTCTACTGACATATTCGCAGAGCGTTATATTCAGTGGAAAACTGACTTCTACACCAGGCTTAGATCGGACATCGAGCCCAAAGTATGGGATAAGTGCTATCAAACGACCCGGAAGAAACTGGGAGAGCCATCAGGCAGCTTTATGAAAAACCCCGTATTTATTGGTGAGTTCGTGGCTGAGCTTAAGAAATCGGGTATTGCGGTAGCATGCCTGGATGAAGCCTGTGACCGCATACTGAGTTTTTTGAGGAAGGCATACTAGAGGATCGAGACAATGATGCGCACGCCGGTAAAATCATCAAACCTAAGTTCTGTAGGTTACGACGGTGAAAGCCAGATACTTGAAGTCGAGTTTACAGATGCCTCTGTTTATCAGTACTTCGATGTGCCTAGTCGACTTTTTGACGGCTTGATGGGCGCTGTGTCACACGGGAAATTTTTCGACGCCAATATTAAAAAGGGTGGGTTTCGCTACCGGAAGATATCGTGATGGGGGTCTTAAAGCTAAATCAAAAACTAAAGCGAATTGAGATCGATAGCTTCGAGATTTCCAATCCAATAGCGTTTGCATACTTTGACAGCCTGCCTGCAAATGAAAGGGATGCTGCATTCTTGCGAGCAATTAGCATTGGTGTTTTAGCTCTCAAGGAAGATCGTCTGTCATCGTTCCTTTCGTCGACTGCCAATCAACTCGGTACTGAGTTGGAAAGCCTAAAACTCATCTTCGACCTCAAGCAGGAGCTATTCTTCAAATCCGCAATTAAAGGTGCTATTGCTGAAGAGGAAATTGCCGAGTTCCTGAACTCATATTTTTCAGAACGTAAGCTAAAGGATCGAGCAGAACTCACTGGAACTTCTACAGGGAAAATGAAGAGAAACAAAACCGGCGATATTGTGTGCTTGGTTGATGGGAGTGACGAACTTAAAATCGCTATCGAATGCAAGTTCGATAAGAGCATTAGAATGGGGGATATTGAATCTCGGGATCTGTTTGGAAGGAAAGCCGATACAGTATGGAGTCAGCTCTTAGAAGCGGCGGCCAACAGGGAAGGTCTTGTTTCCATAATTGTACTGGATTTATCCTTGGTAGATGGGGCTGTCCTGCGAGAAGTGGAAAGCGTCGCATACATACCAGAGGTTGGGTTTGTTTCGATTGTTGATACGCAGAGAGGCGACTATTCAAACTTGCTCATTGCCTACAAGCTAGCCCGAGACATTGCTACAACCGCAAGAGTTTCTGAAGTCGATCATAGGCTCCTGGAGATTATAATCCGACGTATCATTAAAGATATTCGAGATACACTTGGTATAGAGAGTATGGTGAAGATCAACATTTCCAACAATCAGATGATCTTGAAAACTATCAACAAGTCGCTCGTATCTATGGAGTTCAGCCTCTCAGTAATGCAGCGATATCTCGAAACTGGTGCTCTGACAAAAGAGGAATTATTTGGGTTTTATCTCGGTGAAGAAGCGAGAAACAAATATGCCGTTCTCGAGCCCGAAATAGAGCAGCTTGGAAAGTTAGTTGAAGACTAGTGCAAGTGACCTTAGACTCTAGCGTCCCTTGCTCATTTCAAGAGGATGTTGCTGGTCTTCCATTTGTTTGCAGACACGCGCTGCACCGAAGAAATTCTTCCTAGATGAAGTGGCGCAACGGCCGTTTTCGACTCGATCAAATAGCGCTCGCCTGTCAGGCGATGTGAATTTCAGCAAGCAGCGCGAAAGGCGAGCAAGCCGATACAAGCGCCCGCAAACACTACAGATTCCTACCTAATTCCCCCCAATTTTCTCACTTGACGGATGAAGATCCCTTTTCGCACACTGAGGGCATGTTGGTAGCGTTTTTTCCTCACAGAATGCGAGGCGGATAATGAAACACCGCCTCATCGCCTATGTTGGAGGAGAGCTTCACTCCAAGGTCGTCGCCGCTGGATCGAAACCCGGTCAGTCGCAATCGGCCATTATTGAAATGGCGCTGAAAGCGTATTTTTCCCTCGCGCTCGACCAGGTCCGCGAGTCCGGCATGATCAGGCGCCAGGACGACATCCTGCGTACGCTTGCGCGCATCGAGCGCGACCAGCAGGCGCATATGGAAATGACTGACCTCATCGCTTGGTATGAACTCCTGTTCTCACCACCGATGACCGATGAACAAATCCATGCGGCTATCGCAGCCACCAAGAAGCGACATGCGCAGTTCCGTAAGGCCGTGGAGCGGCGGCTTGGATCCGGGCGCAAACTGCTCGGAGAGGCTATGGCGGATGCAGTGTTCAGCGAGGACGATTTTGTTCAGCGACCTTTCAGACAGCATGATGCAGGGGCGCGGTGATGGGGCAGGAGCTCAATCTTTCCCCTTTCCATGAGAGCATCGCGAAAGCACATGGGCTCACTCTTTACAGGCGCTATACCGAACAAGACGCGGCCCGTGCACTCGATTTTTCGCTTGTATCGCTGAGGCGACTGCGCAGTAATGGAGGTATCTCATATGTTCGAATGTCGCCGCGCAAGATTGCCTATTTCGGCTATCAACTCGTCGAATTCCTGTTGCAGTCTGTGGAGGAGCCAGAATGCCCAGATATACCAACGATCGCGACTTCCAGCTCGGGGACTATTGGCTCTCCAAGCGCAGCGGGAGTGAAGCCTGGTATCGAACATGGTTCGACCCCGAAAGTCGACAGACACGCCGCGCTAGCCTCGGCACAGCGGATTTTGAACAGGCAAAGAAAGTCCTGACAGACTGGTTCGTGTTGAACCACACAAAAAAGGACGAACAGCCAACCGAGGCGGTTCTGGCAGAATTGTTCGCGCGCTATTTTGAGCATTACGGTTCCGGTGTGCGTAGTCATGGAAACATCGAACGCGCTCTTCGCTACTGGCTGGAGTTCCACGGAACAGCGACGCTTTCTGAAGCCTGTGCCATGCCGCGCCAACAGGCCTTCCAAAAGCACCTCCGAGTAGAGCGTAAGCTCGGATCCAATACGATCCGACAGACGCTGACCATTGGCAAAGCCGCGATCAACTGGGCCTGGAAGAGAGGCGAGATTGCTTCGGTCCCTTATATTGAGCTGGTGAAGGTCCCGACCCCACCGCCGAAAGGAAGGCCGCTGGAAATCGACGAAGTCGCCCGCATGTTGGCAGCCGCCGACTATCACCTTCAGGTGTTTATCGTCCTGATGATAGCGACGACCGGTCGGAACAAGGCGGTACTGGACTTGCGGTTCGACCAGATCGATTTAGCCAACGACTTGATCCACTTGAACCCCGAGGGCCGGGAACAGACCTTGAAGTTCAGGCCTACAATCAAGTTGCCGCCGAGCCTGAAGCCTTGGCTTCATGAGTTCCGTAAAGCGTCGTCCGCCGAAACAATTGTCCAGTTCAGGGGCGCTCCTGTTTCGAGCATTCGCACGACATGGCGCACACTCAGGAAATCATTGAAGCTGGACGACTCAGTTCAACCGTATGGCCTGCGTCATACGATGGCGCGTTGGCTGCGAAAAAGTAGCGTTCCTGCCTGGGAAGTCGCCGCTCAACTCGGTCACAAGACACCCGATGTGAGCACCACGGAGATCTATGCTCCCTTTGATCCCTCATACTTGTTCAAATCGACCGCCGCCATCGATGACTTCCTGACCCGTGTCGCGTGCCAGTTGCGTGCCGGTTCAATGTCCGAGTTTTTGATCGAAAGATTAAAAGACGAACAAAAACAAGGAGGTGGG
>TARA_R110000764_G_scaffold190872_1_pt1 | contig 24006 bp, 20 predicted proteins | sample TARA_R110000764 | Tara Oceans TARA_R110000764 (sample SAMEA4398111) | marine metagenome | biome: Polar Biome; feature: [SRF] surface water layer (ENVO:00010504); material: water (ENVO:00002006), including particulate matter (ENVO:01000060) such as... | depth 5 m | reverse complement strand
TGTTGGCAGTGGATGCTTGCAAAAAAGTGATTGGAAATATTGGTTAACATAAATAGAAAGCCAATCAACGGCTGTGAAGTCAAGTTACCCTGAATAGAGAAGGTGATAATCCAGCTGGTTGGAAAGGTATGCTTAAACCGCTATTGCCAGAACCAAGTGAGATCCAGAAGCGTAAGCATCATGCAGCCCTTCCTTATATTGAAATTACTGATTTCATGAAAGAGCTTTCCAAACGCCCTGGCCTTTCAGTCAGAGGGCTTGAGTACTCAATTTTAACGGTTGCTCGTTCTGGTGAAGTACGTGGTGCTACGTGGGATGAAATCGATTTTGATAACAAGATATGGATTATTCCAGCAGAGCGTATGAAAGCTCGCAAGGAACATCGAATCCCTCTTTCAATGGGTGCTATGAAGATACTTAACGAGCTTCCTCGTCAATTTAGTCTTCCCTGGTCAACAAGGTAAGTAAATGTCAGCTCTGAACTTACAGATAATGCAGCTAGAATTTGATCTGGGTTTTTTACCGACACTTCTACCGTCGTTTTTTCTTCTGACTGGATTGCTTCCGTAAGTGACTCGTTAATAGCAGATAACAAAAACTCAATAAAGACACTGCAGTCAGACTTGGCGTCCGCCTCTCTAAGAGATTGATAGTATTCTTCTTGCCTTGCTTTGATGACAGTTTCTACCGGCAAAAATGCAAGTAAAGGATGCCAGCGCTTTAATACTAATGTTTGCCAGAAACGTCCTATACGGCCATTACCATCACTAAACGGGTGAATAAATTCAAATTCATAGTGAAATGCTGCAGAGGCGATAAGAGGATGTGCATCAGTCCTTTTCAACCAATCCATTAACTGAATCATGAGTCGCGGAACTTGGTTTGCTGGTGGGGCCATATGAACTAATTGGTCCCCTCGATAGATACAAGCACCGCCATTGCCCTGCGCCCGTTAGCAGCCCTTTCATCATGATGGCATGCGCTTCAAGCAAGTCATCACCACTTGTTTCATTCCATTTGTCCATCAGTTCATAAACAGCGAAGGCGTTATGAACTTCTTGAATTTCTTTTGGTGAACCAAGGACCGTCTTACCATCTACCAAAGCCGTGACCTGCTCTAGCGATAAAGTATTCTGCTCTACAGCAAGAGATGCCTGGATAGTACGTATGCGGTTCTCTTTTATTAGCTTAGGAACAAGCTTATCTTTATTCGTTGCCGTCCACTCACCGACTTGCTGAGAGATTTCAGCGACCAAACGCATCATGGTGTGGGTCAATTCAAATGGTGGCATGTAAGGCATACTAGAACAGTTCCTAAATAACAGTTCCTTAATTAAAGTGGTAAAAGTAACCTGAGACAATCGGTATTATGTATTTCTACTTTATAAGTTAATCTTAAGATAACGAAAGGCCATAGTTGTTATCCATTGTTTTCATCTGCTTTCTTATCATTTGGTATAAAAGCCAAGTTAAGGCCGCATTTAGAGTGATAATTAAATAGCTATTAATTCGCTCTGGACTTCCCATTGTTCGTTGATGTATCTCTTTTAACCATTTGTCCTAGAATCATTATGGTAATAGTAACCATCCCGATCTTTAGAGGTTAGGATAACTCGGTTTCTAGCTTAAGCAAATTAAGCCTGAGTCTCGGTATAAAGAGACACAAAGAGACGCTTAGCTTCGGCAAAGTTGTTGGTACGTAGGGAGTGTTTGATTGTAGTCTTACCGATGATATGACGAATGTCTTTTGGAACGTCGAAGCGGTGGTAATAGATACCGCTTTTAGGATATTTCCACGGTTTAGGCATAGTAGACATTTTTTATTGATTCGCAGTAGTCAGCTTGTCAACCGTGCTAGCCTTTCGTACCAGTACGGTTGAGGACATTTTGCGACAACTCACTGATAAATTTAAAGTTTTTAAGTATCAATGACTTAGTAATAATGGCGGTGAGCAAGTCCGCCATAATAGAGTCCACTACAATCCAGTAAAATAAATTAAATCATTATATATTAGTAACTTACCTGAAGTTATTGTCCAGTAACGTCCAGTAAGATACACTTAAATCCCGCCTATATTGATGTACTGGTTGATGTACAAGGAAATTCGATGCCAAAAATTGCAAAAGAACTTACCATCCTTGCTGTCTCAAAGATAAAGAAAGACGGCCGCCACGCTGTTGGTGGTGTTAGTGGTCTATCTTTAAAAGTCGCTGGTAACTCTAGGAGCTGGGTTTTAAACATGCTCATGGGAACCAGAATAAACAAAGCAGGTAAAGAAGTTCCTAATCGTCTATTTCTCGGTTTGGGCAGTTATCCTGAAGTTACCCTTGCTGAAGCGAGGGATAAGGCTAGAGAGCTTCGTAGTGAGATCAAAGCCGGCATCAACCCTATAGAGGCGAAGAAAGAGCGAAAAGCTGAAGTCATTCGTCAACAAGGTAGAAACACCACTTTCAATGAGTGCGCTCAATTAGTTTTAAACATGAAAGAAAAAGAGCTTAAGAACATAAAACATATAGCACAATGGCGTTCTAGCTTAGAGAGCTACGCCTTCCCTGTTATCGGTCACTTACCTGTTAATCAAATCAACAAGACTCACATACTTGAAGTGCTTCAACCAATCTGGCTTGAGAAAAATGAGACAGCTAGCCGTCTGCGTGGACGCATTGAAACGATCTTGGACTACGCGAAAGCAAAAGAATTTAGAGAAGGTGATAATCCAGCTGGCTGGAAAGGCATGCTTAAACCGCTATTACCAGAGCCAAGTAAGATCCAGAACCGTAAGCATCATGCTGCCCTTCCCTATGCTGAAATTACTGATTTTATGAAAGAGCTTTCCAAACGCCCTGGCCTTTCAGCCAGAGCGCTTGAATTCTCAATTTTAACAGTTGCTCGTTCTGGTGAAGTTCGTGGTGCTACCTGGAGTGAAATTGATTTTGATAACAAGATTTGGATTATTCCAGCAGAGCGTATGAAAGCACGTAAAGAGCATCGCGTTCCGCTATCATCTGGCGCAATAAAGATACTTCAAGAGCTCCCTAGAGTCGCTGGTGGAAATTTAGTCTTCCCTGGTCAGCAAGGTAAGAAAATGTCAGATATGACGCTTACAGCTGTTCTTAAGCGAATGGATCGCAAAGATTTGACTCAACATGGTTTTCGTTCAACTTTCAGAGATTGGGCCGGTGAAACCACCAGCTTTCCTAGAGAAGTTATTGAGCACGCCCTTGCACATAAGCTAAAAGACCAGGCAGAGGCAGCTTATCAACGTGGGGATTTATTACAGAAAAGAAGATTATTGATGGAGGAATGGTATCTTGCTGGCTGTATAGGTGATATATAACTTAAAGTCGGACACATAAAAAACCAGCTATTTTTCGATATCAAAATGCATATTTAACTCACAAGTGAGTTTAGATTTATATAAGGACATATAACATGTTTAAAAAAATATTAGACCAAGCGAAATCTATATCCACTGAATCATTTGACACTATTTCTAATAAAGCAGTAGGTTTAAGAAATGATATTTCTGAACGTATACCAGAGGATGTTAAGTTCCAGGCTGAGAAACTATCCGATAACATAGGCAGCATGGTTGATAGCTTCGGTGAGAACTATGACTCTCAACTAGAAACAAAAGAAACTTATTGCTCTTGGTGTTTCGAAAAGCATTCTTGCACATTAGATGAAAAAGGAGGCTTGACAAGGAATATATATATTTGTGATGGCTGCAAAAATCATATTGTTAAATGTAGAGCTTGTTCTAACAAAGCTAAATACTCTAAATCTTCTGCTTCTACTCAAGAAGAAAAAAATCCAGGCTTTTGGTCGAATAATTTTTGCGCTGTTCATGCTGGAGAAATAGCAAAATTTGAAACCTTAAATTGGAAATTAAGCTCTATTGGTGAATATAGAGATATAGTAGAAAGAAATGATACTAATTATAAAAAAATAGGTAATACTGCCGCATATACAATTGGTGGAGCAGCAGTAATTGCTCCATTGGCATTAGCAGCAGCGCCAGCTATTGGAGGTGCTATTGGTACATCTATTTTAGGTTTTAGTGGTGCTTCCGCAACAAGTAGCGGACTTGCAATGCTTGGGGGAGGGTCATTAGCTGCCGGAGGATTGGGTATGGCAGGAGGCGTTGCTGTAGTCACGGCTACAGGTACAGCTTTAGGTGGTCGGTATGGTGCTGTTATTTCAAATAGTTATTATGGAGATATTGATGGTTTTGAAATAATTAAAACCAAGCCAGGAACTGGCACCCCTATTATTTGTATCGATGGTTTTTTGAATGAGAAAGTAAAAGAAGCTCCTGATAGCTGGGTGTCGCCAATTAGCTCTATATATCCTGAAAACCCAATATATTACGTCAAATGGGAATCAAAAAGGCTGAAAGATATAGCTTCATCTTTCTTTGCTGTTGGACGTGATAGTACTGGAAAAAGCTACTTGACTACAGCGGCTCTATCCGCTTCAAAAGCAGCGGCGAAGAAGCTAGCCCCAGCTGGCTTTGCTCTTCAGGCTCTTGGTCTTGCAGCCAATCCTTGGTCTGTAGCTAGTGTAAAAGCCTACGAAACAGGTGCTCTTTTAGCTGATATAATTGCACGAACAGATGATAAATTTATTTTGATTGGTCACTCACTCGGAGCTCGTGTCATCTACTCATGCTTAAGTGCACTTAACACGAAAGATCAGCAATACATTCAAGACGTACATTTACTTGGAGGGGCTGTATCTTGTCTTTGCTCACAAGATGAGAGCAATATAGGTAAGCCTAATTGGCATAACATTGAAAATAGCGTATCAGGCAATATTTATAACTACTACAGCTCAAATGATGACGTATTAAAATATCTTTATAGTGTTGGCGAAGGAGTGAAACTTGACTTTCAAAACCCTATTGGTAGAAACGAAATAAACAATCCATCTATTTTAAATATCAATGTTTCTTCAACTATTTCTGGACATACAAAATATAAGGAAGCCTTAACCTCAATAATTCAAAGAGGTTAAGCAGTTTAGGTAGCATGATGTTGCGATGAGAAAAATACTGAATTTTTGTAGTTGAAATGATTAATAGCACACTCATTTTTTCTATTTAGATTCAGTTTTTTTTGAAAAAATATTCTTTTTCTCGGGATGATTCCTCTCTTTCTGTCTTCTTACCATTCGATATAAAAGCCAAGTTATGGCCGCATCTAGTGTGATGCCTAAACCAAACATAATCGCGATTTTGTTCAAAGAAGGTATAAACAGTCCTTGCTGGTAGCTGATAAATGCAGCGCCATAAAACAGGGTGTTTACGATCAACGATTGATAGAGCATTAAGTCCGTTCGACCGATACCATAGAAATAGCTATCGATGACATTGTTGAAGGCAAAGACAACATAGAAGCCAATCATAACCATCACTAAATGAGTCACTTCGGAGGCGTTGTTTATACCCATGACGTTATGAACAAAACTTTCCCAAAACGATAGCGTCAGCAGCCATAGTGCGACAACGCCTAGCGTGATCATTAAATAGCTATTAACGCGACCCTCACTAAGCCCGTTGCTAGTTGCTGCATCTCTCTTCACCACTTGTCCTAGAGTCAATATTGGTAAGAGCAACCATCCCCAAATAAATCCATTTGCAACCCAAAACGTTCCTGCCTGCTGAAGCTGATTCATCAATTGAAGAATCATAACCACAAATGCGGTATTTCTAACAAAAGACTCTAATCCAGACTTGCTGCCTACATTGAGCCATAACTTTAACCAGGCTTGTTTTTTAAACCGTATGTCTTTGTAAGATAGCTTAATGCCATTGTGCTTAAGTAACTGAAGAGCAACAAAAATTAATAATGAATTCACCAAAATATTTGTCACTGCAATACCATTTACACCTAGCTTATAAGAAAACGGTAGTTGGCTAACCAGGGCACTATCACAAACTACGGTAAGTACTGTTTGGATGACTAAAAGCGTATAAAGAGCTTTGTACTTGCTGTGAAGCACAAGAAGCAAATTTATAAACATATACCCACTAGAAATAAAAATAGCGAGTGCTTCCAAGCGGATATAAACAATAGTGTCCTGCAAAAGCTCGCTATTTTGCTGCATGGCAGTGACGAGCTGAGGAGTAAATTGAACGACAAAAGCCGTCATGATGGCATAAACCAAAACAATGATAGCTAGAGATGAAACTGCCCTTTTCCTAAATTCTGCGGGGTTTAGGAAAACTTGTCCCAATATGAAGGCCAATGGAAGCATCAGAGCTTCACTAACAACCTCATAACCAATGTTTAACCAGGCAACTTGAGCCGCAATGCTAAGGGACCAGCTATCTGGCATACTTCCAATAAAATGAATGCGTGTGGTCGTATAAATAAGCGGGATGAAAGAGCTAGCAATTAGGGCCAACCAAAGCTTAAAGTTGATTTGAGTAAAATCCGTTTTTAACATAAAAATCCTTTAATTGTATTTACTAGCGATTAAGCTAATAAAAGAGAATTTATATCTAGCATCCTCATTTAACCCTAACCAATCTTCGATTAATTCAGCAATATTGTCAGGATCATTCGTCAAAGCAATGTGAAATTGTTTACGAAGAGAGCTTGCGAAAGCAAGCCTAACCTGCTTTAGCCTTTCACTATCGAGATTCAGTCTTATAATGTGAGTCGTGGCTAGCTCTTGTGATATATTCTGAGACACACACTCTTTCTCATTCAAAAATATAGAACCATCAGCATCATTAAATGAGAAAATAGGTTTTCTGTTATTTAGCAATATTGGCGGTATGAGCACCCCATCAGGCTCAATTTCTCCTTTCTTTTGCCCGCAAGTTAACTTTCCTTTATTTTTTTTATTCGCTCCAGTTCGATGATCTTTATCTTGATTTTTTGAAAAGTGCGAAGCTTGGGCTGTCCCCCCCAAACATCCAGGATACAAATTCTGCCACTCAATAGCTCTATTAGGTATGCCATCTCCAAAATAGCTATTATCATTTCCCTTCTTAGGGTAGAAGTGCTCAATCTGGTAATCAGTTTTTGCTATTAATTTATGTTCACAATAAATGCATAAACCCCCTGTTTTATTTATAGCATTTACCTTGAGAGCATTATTTACATCCGAATTAGCTTTCAACTGCTTCCATGTCGCATTAGGTGTTTCTAACCTGAATTTCCTGAGTAATTCAGGTTCTTCAATATGTATAATCGACATTACTTACTCTTTCTAGACTTCATCCAGTTTACACGTGTTATAGCTAAATCTGCCTCTATTAACATAGGTTCAGTCCCATCGGTTAAGCGAGTAAGTTCATCACGTAAAATCATAGCCTGATTTTCTTCACCCTGACCTGATTCAATTAAATCAAAGTACTCTTTAAGTTTTTGTGACACTTCGGTATCTGGTCTAGAGTTAACATATAAAATCTGCTGCAACACTCTACTATTTTCACCTCCATAAGGAGAGTTAACTTTTTCAGCAACTGGTGAGGAGCTTGATACTACCCGAATATACTCACCCTTGACGGCACTAAGTACCTGAGGGCTATGAGTAGTAACAACGAATTGAATATTGGGGAATAGCTCAGTTATATCTTTCAAAACTACTTGCTGCCATCTAGGATGCAAGTGAAGCTCTATTTCATCAATCAAAACCACACCAGATACATCGAGCGGATATTTCGAGGCTGGATTCAGAAGATAAGCCCTTCTGACAAGATCAATAGTAAGGGCAGCCATATTTCGATAGCCTTCACTTAGTTGCTCTAGAACTAATGAAACAACCTCATCATACTCATTCACCCAAGACACTACTACATCATTGCTTTTCTTATCGAAAGAAACATTCTGAGCCCTTTTCACTATTTGTTTAACGGCTCTAGTTACTAACAATTTAGCTGGGTGTATAAAAGTATGATTCTTTTTTTCATCTCTTAGTTTTAATTCATCCACTTCAATTTGTGAGAACCAGTTTTTTAAAATTCCATAATTTATTTTTGCGTCGAGAGCAGAATCATAACCTTCACTTCTTTGAGCTACAGCAAAAGGGTTGATAGAAACTTTACTGCTAGAGTTTGACAATGCTCGATTCGTTCCGTAATAAGCAATTAAAGGGTACTCAGTATCTGCATCCACTATTTGATTAGCAAAATCAGCAAGAGCTTGCGATCCTATTTTAGCTAAATTATTTTTACTAGAACCTTTCGACACTAAGTCCCAGCTTAGACTAGAAGCTGTTTCCATTGATATACGAGCAAAAGCAGCAATGCCATCAGGGCCGACATTGATATCAGATTTACGTATCAGTTTACCTTTAGCATCAGGCATCGCCGTTAAGAAAGGACCTAAGCCACATGAGATAGCCTCTAGCACAGAGGTTTTCCCTGCCCCATTTTCACCAACCAACACAGTTAAAGATTCATTTATTGGTATTGTAAAATCGGTGTAACCTCTGAAATTCGTTAACTTTACCTGGCTTACCTTAATCGTTTTCTCAACATATAAGCTAGGATTTAAGTTAAATTTATTATTAGCAATTTCTTCGGTAGTTACTGTTTTACTAAAACGTCCATCTGATGCACAAGACTCAACAATCTGATCAATATTTTCAGAGGTGAGTAGGTTTCTTCCTCTTCGAGGTTCGTAAAAAAGAGATGCGTCAACAAAACGAACGCTTCCTTTACTTTGTTTAGGGTTCATATCAAAAACTAATAATGCTGTTGCTATACCAGTTGAATAATGAATCCCTTTGGGGAGTAAAATAATGGTATTAATAACATTATTTTCTATAAGAGCTTGCCTGACAACTGCTTCTGAACCACCTCTAGTTAATGAACCTAATGACATCCCAATAATTAACCTAGTATCACTACATGATGCTGGAAACATTGAAAGCGTGGTAAACCAATCGGACCGTGATTCTGGAAGTAATTTACACAATGCAAGCCAAGGTCTTGAGTCACTGCTATAAAAAGAATCTCTAATAGAGCGTGGAAGTTTTAAGCCAAACGGTGGGAAAGAAACAATTAACTCATGAAATTCAGTCTGATATTGAGGATTAGAAATAGAGTCTCCAAGATAATCTACCCCGTGAATTCCTCCTAATATTCGGGTTATGATAACTTGAAAATGGACTTCACGAATCACTTCTTGTGTGTCAATTCTTACATTGCCATTCATAGCTTCATGAAAAGAAAATGCCGTACTTCCACCGCCTGAAAAAGGATCGCAGACTGACTTAGGCGAATAGGTCATACCTAGAGTAGTTACAAGTCTATTTACATCTCTAGGAGTATAGAACTCACTTCCAGATTTAGATTCATTTTCCGCAAAAAGGTTATTCAATTCACTAAGCGTAGACTTAGCCGTCTCTCTATTTTTGTTCGTTAGGTTACTGCTAATAGCAATCCGTACTGACTCTCTGTCAATTCGTTTGTTATAGAGTAAAATCTCTTGAATATACTCACTTATCAGCACCCCTAAAGCTTCAGAAAACAGACCTAAGCCTACACATGTTGATATCAGCTCAGTTATATGAGTTCTAACGACTTCAAATGAATGATATCTAGCCTCATTAAAATGATGACCGCTATTATCTTGCATATATCGAATGAACAAAATAGCGTAGGCAAATGAACGATAATTAGATATTGGTGCAGCACCTCGGATGTATTCCAATATTTTCCATATATCTTTTGCTTGCTTTCTAGCAGCATTATTCACTTCTTGATGCTTTTCCATAAATAATATTCTCTTATATTCATCTTAAACCTATCAAAAAGCACTTGGGTTTTGAGTGAAATTTTTTACAGCGATTATGTGCTCTTCTTCTCATCTGTACTGTTTTACTAACCTCAAAATTGGCTTTTAATTTAAGTGTTTTTAAGATTAGACAGTACTTTTACCATTACGTATTTTTTACTTCTTTTATCGCAGCGATGGCTCATGATTCTGCTTTTAATAAAGCACCTTTAAATTGCATAATTTTCTCAACCAACAATTCTTTCGCATTTTCGCCAGTTAGTTCGTCCAAAGAAACTTCAAAGCTACTTGTGTAAAGTTGTTGCTCTTCATCAATGCACTTAGGAGTTTTTTCATCACTACACTCTTCATAAGGATACGCATTCCACAAACCATCATACCAATTTAGATCGGTTTCTTTATGAGCCGTAAAGAAATAACACCGCAGGACGCTATTCGCATTTTCAGGAAGAATTTTTAAAGCCAATGCGTCTTCAAGAGGATCTAAATTTTGATTGTCATGCGTCCCTGTGTCAGCAATCACGCACATATCAAGCATCCACTCACCAGATTGCTGCTTGTTGTTGTCTTTGGCGTTATGAAATAAATAATTCGTATTCATGCCTGGCAATAGATCCCATGCTGATCTATTAAACACATTTGTTTGTTTCTGACATGGGCGTAAAAAACCAGATGGCTCCCATAAATAATAGTTTAGGCCCAAACGCTCATCACCAGTTACATCGGTTAACAACTGAAATATGCGCTGATAATAGGCAGCCAGTAAACGATGTGCCGAACGAACCTGATTGAATAATTCTTTGCTTTCTATATTGTCCATTTTTTCATGTTCCCTAAGTCAAAAGGTACTCTATTTTTAACCATCTCTGTAAATTCGAAAGAGCTGCCCTGCTCTTGAACAAAAGAAGGAATAATTGGTTCGTAAGACCACGTTTTCATTGGTTCATACGAGAATGTAGGAAAAGACCTAAGAGCGTTCCAATGGAGATCATTTCCTCGAATACCATAAAGTGATAAGGCCCCCAACATATCGCTTAGAATGAACTTATCTTGTGTAAGTGGCTCATCTGAATGGAGTAATTGAAAAAGATTTTTAGCCACGAACTTCCAAGATATTACAGCTAGGCCTTTTAATTTGTACTGATCATGCCGAAATAAGCTATCCCGCTCTATTTTCGAAACAGATTCAATACGACCGATAGCAAGAAAGTAAATCTCTTTGACATCTTGTTCTTGTGCAAAGTAACCTTCAATTTCAGCTCGCCACTGATCAACATATTGATTGCCTCCCTGTGGAGGTTTTACCTCTACAAGAAGATCAAAATCTTTGAATTTAATGAGAAGGTCGGGCTCTACAAACTGGCGATCATCACGATCAGGCAAATCGTATTTTGGCCAATAATCAATCCCTTCAAAACAAGTAAAATCGCCAGTGCCATCAAATATAAATTTAAGAATACGATGCTGAATAATAGGAGAAAGGTAAGCAAAGCGATTAAAAAACGCTGACGTCAATAAGTCTTCTCTTGTTTGGTAGAGCTGTTTCCAACTAACACTCTCCCCCTTTCCACCTACATCTATACGCCCAGCTTTTCCATTCAATATTGCTTGCAGCACAAGATACTCCCTTAATGACTTCCAAAGCTGACTAAGTAACGGACATGTTCACGGTTTACGAATCAGCTAATGATCGATCCCGCCACTTAAAATAAAGCTTTTGAGCATCTTCGAGATTTTTAAGTTTACTTGGAATGTTGGCAGTTTATTTTTTTCTAATTTCTCAAAGTATTCTTGGGCTTTTTCAATGTTAACTGAAGCTTTCAACGCATCGAATCGACCATAGCGGTTAATATTTTTTTCACTAAAGTTACTTCTCATTAATTCAACAAGCAGTGTTTTATCCAGTCCTAATGCGTTCACAACAGCGTTTAGTTGGGCGTTTTCGGCGCTGTCTTTGTAATCGTTGATGTAGTCTCTAAAGCTGTGGCCATCAATCAATTGCGCATCACCACGCTGCAAATCGTTTAGGAACAGTTTGGCGTATTTTTGCTCGCTTTGAGTAAGCGATGAAAATGTCTTATGCAGTTCATTAAGCGTTATTTCTACACTAGCTTTATCTTGATCTTTATCGAGTTCTTTTAAAAACTTGTCAAAGCGGCTGTTCATGTAGTCCGCATCGATTTTACCCGTATCAATTTCAGTAAGGTAGCCAGTGATGTCAAAAGGCACATCGCCACCACCTGCACCACCGCCATCGCCTTTACCAGCCAGTTCTTTGTACCTAATGGATAGGCCAAGATAGGTTTGCTCATTAATAGCAAGCACAACATCGTGCTTTTCATCGTTTTCACCAAATGAATACGTGAGTTCGTTCCAATTCAGTCCTTGCACTTTAGCTGCCTCAAGGTGTTGATTGAACTCTTTAAATAACGATGCAAATTGAGCACACTCTGCCGTATCATCCGGCAACCTTTCAAAATTACTGACGTTCGCACTGGCAAACAGTTCGGTAATGTTGTTAAAAACTTCGTTCATGGCTTCTAGGTTGCTTTCTAGTCTGTCCACAAACAAACCTATTGGTCTGTCGCCAGAATACAGTTTTACTGCGTCTTTGATGTGTTGCTCCATCGTGTGCGGGTAACGGTAATACCGAATCGTACCGTGTGGCTTATCTGGACCAAATAAGCGATTGGTACGAGAAAAGGCTTGAATGATATTTTGATACTTAATCACCTTGTCCAGATACAAGGTATTCAGCCACTTAGAATCAAAGCCCGTAAGCATTTGGTTTACGACGATAAGTAAGTCTAGCTGCTTAGTTGGGTCTTTATGGATTCGCTCATAGGGTTTCTTGTGAGCAAGTCGCGCAGCTAAATCTTTCTTAAATTTACCATGGTTAGCAAAATCAAAATTTTGGCCATAACGTGCGTTATAATCGGCCATGATTTCTTCTAAGCCTTTACCTTTAAATGTTGGGCCTCGGCCGCCACTGCCATCGTTGTCAATATTGGGATCGAACAGCGCCGATACTTTCAGTTCCGGGTTAGCCGCTTTTAAACGTCGATAATAATCTATCGCTTCCGCAATGCTGTGTGTCGCTAAAATCGCATGAAACTTATTGGCTTGACTGAGCACGTCCCAGTTTTGCAAAATATCCGCCACGACTTTTTCTTGGTGTTCGTCGCTTAAATACTGTGCTTTGGGTACATAATCTTCTATACCTTTAATGTATTTTCTGGCGGCATCTTTATGGCCCGCCATGGCGATGTCATTCATATAGGTATTAAATTTTTTCTTTTTAACTGGATCTGCCATCGCATCAGCAACAGACTCTGCTTTCGCTTCTGCAAGCGCTACAGCTTCTCGTATGTCTTTGTCTCTAAATGTGCTGACTTTATAAGGATCAAACCCTAGTACATTGCCATCACGAATACCATCGGCAATGCTGTAACGATGCAGCTCGCCACCAAAAACCGTACTGGTGGTATTACCATTATTTTCATTGCCTATTTCTATCGGCGTACCGGTAAAGCCAAAAAACAAAGCGCGTGGAAAGGTATTTTTAATCGTGATTAACATGTCACCGAATGTAGAGCGATGCGCTTCATCAATGATAAAAACAAGGCGTTTTTTACGAATTATATCAATGTCAGCCGAATTCGTCGCCTTACCCGCATCATCAACAGCTTCAAAAATATTACTCATTTTTTGAATTGAGCTAACAATCAAGATATCAGCTGTGTTTGCGCTTTTTAGCTTAGTGATCAAGACATCGGTGTTTTCCGTCGCTTGAACATCTTCATCATCACTCGCCAAGTTACGATATTCTGTTAAAGACTGTGTCCCAAGCTCAATACGATCCATTAAAAAAATCACCTTGTCGGCATCTTTAGATTTCGCGATTAGCTGCGCCGACTTGAAACTGGTCATGGTTTTACCTGAGCCAGTCGTATGCCAAACATACCCACCTAAGCGTTCAGCGTTACCGCTTAACTGCTTCCAGTTGGTTTTAGCCACTTTATCGGATATGGCATTGGCAGCGAAATACTGGTAACTACGCATCACTTTTAACACGCCATCGGTATCGTCCGCGACGGTATAAAAACCGATTAACTGGTGGGCCATGGGAATTGACAATAATATCGAAGCGATGTCTTTCCATTGATTCATGGGTTGGTTATTAAAATCTGCCCAGTTGAATTGGTAGTCTGGGTTAAAGCGCCCATCTATACCTGGATTGGCGAAATATTTGGTTTCATCTGGCTGCATAGCCACAAACACTTGCACCAGTGAAAACAGCCCAGTAAAGATGCCTTCTTTACTGTATTTCTCAATTTGGTTTACGGCTTGGCTTACTGGGATTCCACTGCGTTTTAATTCAACATGAATGACCGGCATGCCGTTAATTAGCAGCATCACATCGCCGCGTCTATCGTTGCGTAATGGACTGCCCCGTTCAAACTTGGGTTGTTGTACGATTTGATAGCGACTTTGACCGGCGGCTATTTCTTGGACGTCGTAAATTTTAAGATCTACCTCTTTCCCCATCTTTTCTTTGTGGGCAGAGTTATCACGTTTAATAACGACATAGCCACCGTTTATGAGGCCATTGAGCTTTAGAGGAGTTTTGAGCGCGGTAATTTGCTCAATGATTTGCTGCATTTCGCTAGTGGTGAGCGGAACATCGTTTAAACGATCCTGCTGGCGGTTGTTTTCAAATAAAATATTGGCCCAGTTTTGCAGTAAGTCGGCTTCGGTTTGGTTTTTTAACACCTCCGCTTCCCAGCCTTTATTGATTAATACCTCAATAAAAGCTTGTTCGAAATCCGCTTCTCTTTTGAATGTGGTCATGCTTGCTCCCTGCTAGACAAACATCTTGCTCAAGCAGGCTTGCTTGATGTTATTGAGTTTGGTGATTTGTTGTTGGTGTTGGTTGATTAGGCTATCGAGTTTTTGGAAGTAGTTGCCGATGACGGTTTGTTCTTCCTTCTTAGGCATTGTAAACAATAAAGCAACTAAGTCGCTATTTCTTATGTGAACAACAGATTTACCCTGTGCTTTACTAGCTAACTCCTTCTGAGGATATCCGTTGGATATCACCAAAGCTAAAAATACGGGATTGATTTTATCGTTTGGATAAATGATATTCAGATCACCGCCGAGAATTACGCCTGATTCACAAACGGCTGATGCTCTAGCTATATCTTCAGAAGATTCACCAGAGGCTGGCACTATGACTTCGTTACCAACACTTTTAAGGGATTTAGACTTTTCTATTGCGAACGTATCAACCTGAGAAATTACGGTCTGATAATTTGTATACAGGCGTCCATATAAAATTATTGGAGTTCCAGACTCAGATAAATCACTCTTTGAATAGCCTTGGCCTTTTGTGAATCTCGCATATTCCCCTAGAGTAACTTCCTCCCACTCCCCACTAAACCCTTTAAAGCGGATTTCTGGAATAGTTTCGCCTTGTTTGGGAAACATCTTTTCCAGCATGGCTTTTTTGATGCTGCTGAGCTTGTCATGCTTTTGTTGGTGTTGGTTGATTAGGCTATCAAGTTTTTGGAAAGTGTTGCCGATAGCGATTTGCTCATCTAATAAATTTGGATAATATATAGCGAAGTTTTTAAGCGTGTTTGCGTTGATATTTTGTTGGGCCCCACCAGCCTGCATCCCATTCATTTGTTGTTTACCTGAGTCAGAATTGATATAGGTTGAAACAAAAAAGGGACTAACTTCCTTTCTCTTAACGCGTGTAATTAGTGTTGTGAAGCTTTGAGCATTATTCAATGAGCTAGGTAGAACGGCGCTTAACCCTGGATATCCAGTTCTCACCGTCAAAATATCACCTGTCTGTAGTCTCTTTGTTTTGTTGGCTTTATCAAAATCATGAGAAATTGCTTGCAAATTCTTTGTATCAATGTAGCTATTTTTTATGTCTTGATTTTTAATAAAAGGAACACCCGTTAAGAAGCTAACGAAGTGCTTACTAGATGAAGTTGCAATGCCGACTGAAATTTTCTCAGACACTTCAAAAAGTAATTTTTGTTCCCATGGCCCACTAAACCCTTCAAACCTAATCTCTGGCACATTTTTGTTCACACTCATCTTATTCGCCCTTCAATAAGCTAGTCAATTCGGCCAAGCCCTGCATATCAGATTCATTGCCAGTGAGCTCGCCCATCATCTCGGCAAGTTCTTGCTCGGTGGTTTTTATGTCGTTTGCTACTCGCGAGTAAGTGACGGTGTATTTATCGGCTAGGGCTTGTACCAGGTTAGTGAGCTGAGTAATCACGCTGCTTGGCATGGCGGCGAGTTCCATGCTTAACGGTGTTATCCATTTTAAGTGGAGCAATTCATTGACTTGCTCTTCGGTTAAACTTTCAATTGTGGTTTTGGTTTTTAAGTGCAGAGCAATGGCGTCTTCTTTGACCGTTTTTTTCAGGGCTTTTTCTTCGTCAATTAACATACTGGTGCGAATGATTTTCGATTCATAGCTTTCTTCGGCAAATGTCACTTTACTGTCTTTTTGTTCTTTCAAGAGAGCTTTAGCGGCTTTGCTCACTTCGGCATTAGCAAAACCGTCTTGACTGTCTTTTAGCGTATCTTGCTCTTTCTCTTCTTCGGTCAGTGATTCTAAGATTTCTTCAAAGTCGCTGGCGATTTCTGCCAAGCGTGATTCTTGCTTAGCTATGGCTTGCAGGTCGTCTTGCAGATACGTTCGTTGAACGAGGTCGAAAGGCATAATATGACCTTTCCAACCGTCTTGCACTTCGGCTTCTTTGTTGTCTTTCTTTTTGATGACCATGTTAGGATCAATTTGCTTAGTCGCTACAAAGCCTTCCGTTTGCATCATTTCAAGATCGGCACTGATGATTTGCCACTGGTTGTTCAAGTGCTGGTACGCTTGGTATTTATCCACCAGCGCGATGGGTGCTAGCCGCTCAAACAGTCCAACACTGAGCAGCGCTTCTTGCTGGTGACGGTTTACGGATTCCCAGCCTTCGATAAGAGTCGTGTTTAAATGCTCATCAAACCCTTTAAAGGCATGATTGTACGTTTCAATGAAACGAACCACGTCGGCATTGTTAGTAATAGTGGCGTTCACTTCCTCTTTCGAAATAGCCAATTCACTGTAGCTGGGGGATTTTGCGGTAAACAGCGTGTTATATAGCCCTGGCAATGCCTCCCAATAGCGGTTTAGCTGGGCAATTTCGCTGTTAGGAATGCCACCTAACATGGTGGCATGTAAATCCCAGCTTTCGGCTGCGGCAGAGGAATCCACATAACGCGGTATATTTAGGTTGTAGTCGTTTTGTCGAATGGTGTCTTTGCTGACAAGTTGAGAAAATTTATCATGGCTTTCACGGCTGATGACCGTGTCGGTAATGCGCTTAATGTCAGACGCTTGCAGCTTGTTGTTTTTGCCTTCTTTTAGAAAGTGTTTAGACGCATCGATAATTAAGACGTCTGTATTAGTGCGCTTTTGCTTAAGTACTAAAATAACGGTAGGAATACCCGTGCCAAAAAAGATATTGGCCGGTAGGCCAATAATGGCATCAATGTGGTTGTTTTCAATCAACTGGGTACGGATTTGACCTTCTTCCCCACCACGGAATAACACGCCATGAGGCAATACGATGGTCATAATACCGTCGGGTTTTAAGTGGTACAGGTCATGCAACAGGAAGGCAAAATCCGCTTTGGTCTTCGGTGCTAAGCCAAAGCGTGAATACCGTGGATCGCTCTCTTTAAACGCTGGATCCCAGTTTTGCGAATAAGGCGGGTTAGAGACCACGGCATCGACATACAAAGCTTCGTATGAACCTTGCGGGTCGTTTTCATCAAAGTACGGCCAATCATCTTCTAAGGTATCGCCATTACGCGTTTGGATATTACTGGCCTTAATGCCTCGCATGATAAGGTTCATACGGGTTAAGTTGTAGGTATTGGCTTTAAGTTCTTGGGCATAATAGGTAATGCTGTCTTTATTTTTGGCGTATTGCCCTACTGCATTACCAATGTTGATCAACAGAGAGCCGGAGCCACTGGTAGGGTCGTAAATTTCGATGTTGTCTTTGTGCTTTAGTTCATGGGCTATGATGTGAGACATGAGCAGAGAGACTTCATGAGGCGTGTAGAATTCGCCTGCTTTCTTACCTGCATTAGCGGCAAACTTTTCGATCAAGTATTCATAAATGTAACCTAGTACGTCGTAACCCTGCTTACCGTTCATCGGGATACTTTTGATTAGATGTAGTAAGTCGCTGATGGCTTTGGTTCGCTTTCCTGTGCTTTCACCTATCTTACTAAGGCCTGTTTCCAGAGTGGTAAAAATACCATCAAATAGCTTTTTATGATTTTTGTGGATGAGTCGGCTAAACGCAGAAAGTGCATCGCGCACGTTGGATTCGTCAAAATCAGAGGTTGGATCTACCCAGGTAGAAAATAAGTTATCGTAGCTAATAAAATAACCAAGGTTACTTTGAACAAAATCAAGCGTTTCGGCATCGCCTTCATTTAAGGCTTTGATGCCTTCTTTTGTCATGCCTTGATCAGTAACAAAAGCAACCAGTTGGTCACTAAGGTATTTGTAGAAGATAAAACCTAAAATGTAGTCTTTGTACTCGTTCGCTTCGATCTTCGAACGCATTTGGTTTGCCGATTCCCAAATCTTCGCGGCTAATTGCTGTTTGTTCATAGTTAACTCTTTTCCTGATTTTCAAATAGAGCGTAAACCGTCGTATGGCTACGCTTCAAAAAATTCTTCGTCGATTTTTTTAATGTATAAGGTTTGTTCATTACGGCTACCAATGTTGTAGCGCAACATGAGCCTAGCTAAATCGTTGCCATTTACTAGTACGATTCTGGTACTGAGCTTTTGAGCAGTGTCTATCGCGGAGCTGGTAAAGTCTGACGTGGTGATAAATAAGCCTTTTTGGGCGTTGTGTAAGTTTAACGCTCCAAAGAAGTCTCGAATGTCTCCAGAGCTAATGTTATTACCTTGCTTGTAGCGTTTAGCTTGGATGTAAATTTGGTCTACACCTAAAGGGTCTTGATTGATTATGCCATCTACACCGTTGTCACCAGACTTCCCTAAGGCGTGGGCTGTGCCCTCTTCTGTGCCGCCGTAACCCATAGCAATGAGCAAGTCTATTAACAACTGTTCAAAGAAGGCCGGAGAGACGTTACGAGTCCGTTCCAAGATATCTTGAGCTAGTGCGTCATTAATTGTCTTATAAGCATTACGAAGGGCCTCATCAGGGGTGATGCCACTGTCTTCTTCTTGTTGGTCTAGTTTTATTGACGCTTGTTTCGTGTTTTCTACTGTTACTTTTGTATTGCTTAAACTCGTAAAGGCAACAAATTCATCAAACTGTTTAAGATATTGATTATTAATATCCAGATTCGGTGTGTTTAAGGCAGTAATGCCACGATTAGTAATGACAAAGTGCGCACGACGTTGGCTATCTTTAGCAAGGTAGGTACGAGCCCAACCAACACGGTTATCTAAAATTGGTTGCTTGCCACTTGGCAGCGGCTGAACGCGCTCATCGTCTGTTAGCTCGAAATGGTCCGCAATGCTATTGATGATGTCTCGAAGCTTCACTTCGTTTGTAGTTGACTGCTGAAGAGCCTGAAGAAAAGGCCTCATGCAATCTTGATAATTGGGAATAATCCGTTATCCTTTTGTTTCTCTATCCATGCGTCTAGGTCTTCACGCTTAAAACGCCACGAACCACCCACTTTAAAACCTGGCAACTTCCCTTCGCTTGCTAGTCGATATGCCGTTTTTTCAGCCAGCTTTAAATAGGCAGCTACTTCTCTCAAGGTTAGAATTTGATCTTCCATTAAGAATTCCATCTTGCTTGGATTGGATTATTTACAATTAATACTGAGAGAATACGAGAAAATTGGGGAATGGACAATAAATCATATATTCCACTTCAAATAAATAGACTTAATCTTCGCCATCTAAAATCGGTAGTCACCAACACCTTCACACATGAGGGTGCTGGTGGTCTTTAATCGCAATATTATCTGATGTTTAACCACGTTGCTGAATCAACTCTTCTATCCAGTCTTCAATTTCAGACTCAACCCAAGCAACCATTCTTTCTCCAAGCTTCACTGGCTTGGGGAAATGGTCTTTACTCATTCTATTATAGATAGTTGAACGGCTTAAGCCGGTTAACCTCAACACTTCTTTTAATCGTATTAGTCTCATGGTGAACTCCTGTACGGTCTCATTCACCTCATTACGAAAAAAAGTTTTCTATAAAAAAGATCACACCAAGAGGGATGTTACATCCCTTATAAACACTGGCTTTCACCCTCCTCATCTGTACAAAAAATACCTGTTATTCAATAAAGTCTGATGCCTATATTACTTATTAGCTAACAATGAATAAGTAAAAGGAATCTTCAGAATGAGTAATTCAAACCACTATGTAACAAGAAAACCTATGACTGCCGATCAGGTACTGGAGATGGCTTCCGAGATAATCGCTTCCAAATACAAGCGCGGAGAAACATTGGTTACAGCTGAGGCGGCAAAAAAATTTCTACAGTCCAAACTTGGTCATTATGATAGAGAGGTTTTTGCTATTCTTTTATTAGATAACCAACACCGCCTAATCGAGTACCAAGAGCTGTTCTTCGGAACAATTGACTCTGCAAGCGTTTATCCAAGGGAAGTTGTTAAGGCTGCACTGCAACACAATGCCGCTGCAGTAATGTTTGCTCACAATCATCCATCAGGAGATCCACAGCCTTCTATGGCAGACCAAAACATTACCGACAAGCTAACGGAGGCTTTAAAAATGATTGATATCAGAGTGCTGGATCACATTGTGGTTGGAAAAGAGTGCGTGTCGTTCGCTGAACTGGGCCTGCTGTAAGAACACGGTCCTGCCATAGAATCCTAACGTTCGAGAGTTAATCCCTTACCCTTTAGCTTCATTAAAATCCATAAGAGTCAAAAGGAGTTTTTAATAATGTTTACCAAATTATTCTTACTAATGTGCTTTGTTGGCATTCCATATAAGCAGAATTTTCATGACATAAAGTCTGTAATCAAACAGGTACTGATTAATGTCTATGTTCGTTTGGTTACTCTAGGAAGAATCATGCTCTACCATACTCTGCATTGGTTTTTGATCAAGATCCTACTTTGACGCTATCAAGACAAAGACCATAAACTTTGGCAGCAGAAACAGACAAGCACCATTCAGGTGCTTGTCTGTAATTTATAACTAATGTTGTTTATTTTTGGCTACAGCCAAAGCTCCTTCCGCCCTGCCCGTATTGCTTTGTATCAATCTTTGCAAGATAACTGATCCAATGCGCTACTGATTCTAATGGCGTAGCTTCGATTTTCATGAATTCATCGTAAGACTTCGTAGGATTAGGGTCATTAATATTGACGTACATTAATGGACCAGGGAAATGAACATACTTGCTGCAAGAGTTTGATTCGATACAAATAGCACGGCACCAGGCAATATTAAGCATGTAACATAGCTGCCCTCGCAAAGGGTGACGTAGATCACCGAAACTACGAAAAGTGTCGCCGTTCATAAAAAAGAAAACATGATAATGAACATTCTTAGAGGTAGATTGCTCTCGACACCAAACATATCGTACAGCTGTATGGTGTGCCCTACTGCCACGCTTAGACCTTGCTTTAATCTCAGTATCAACTTGAGCTTTGAATGAAGCAATAAAACGACTAATACAATCGTTTTCTGTTATTGAACATTGGTAAGTCTGTGGGAAGCGAAGCTCCGTATGAAAGACAATGCTACGCGGGTGCTGAGTAAAAGCTGTACTCATCACGTTATGGATTTGCGAAAGATAACGTTCAACTAATTGGTAGTTGGTGTTGACTGGTAATTCTCTGAATGTGTTGCCTTGTAAAAATGATATATGTTTTGACATAGCTGTTCTCCTGCGATTCTATTCACAGGGTTTACCAACTATGTTTTTTAAAACTCTTACATGCCTCTAATATTACTTATATAGGCTTATAGCTGTGCATGGTCATATACATTCTTATTATTGGTTAAGATCTATAGATCTATTACAGACAAAAAAAGAAAAATTAAAGCCAAGCGGTATATAGCCTCTAGCCCATTTAGCTGCAAAAAAATCACTCTGAAGTTATTTATCCCTACTGATATCAAATTGTTACAAGGTATGAGTACAAACCACCTACAAATTCATCAAATTCATCAAATTCATCAAATTTTATCTCTTTAGCATTTCCTATCGTTGAGCAAATTTCACCATCGACACCCACACTCAGTACATCACTTTGATACTTGCCATGAGCTTCAAAAACAACTTCAAATTTTGAAAAATGTGTGTTGAGTTTTTTAGTGGGTATAATCAACATAGATTTTGGTCGAAACGACACTCCATACTGGAAGAGCAGTAAAAATTTATGGGCGATAGCTGTTCTATGGATCCACAATGATATGAGCTTTAGAAGGTCAACATAAACATCATTAACAATAACATTTTTAGGGGTCAAAAAATCGAGAGTCAGTGACTCATCAATCGGCTGCACTTCATTACTCGTACCTATTTGATCCCAATATTCGATTAAATATATTGAAGTAAAATGGCAAATTACAAATTGCAGATGATCATGAACGTTTACCTTTGCCCTTCTGTTATCCTTATCAAACAGTTTTTTAATTGAATTCAAATCAAAATCATACTCATTAAACGTAAGATGAATTGTTTTCATCCCTGCTAATAAAGCAGAAACCTCAGAAATGCCAAAAAACTCCGAATCATAAAAATTAGGCATGTTAGCGGTAAGACGAGTTGCCTTGGGAAACAAATCAGAAATGAATGCATTCATGACATCCAGAATCAAGACTCCCTTGCTCTTACCAAAGATTGCCTTATGACTACACCCAGGGATATAGACACTTAAGAGGCCAATTGCTTTCAATGCCTTAATTCGAAGCTTTATGCTGCCAGTGCTTACACCCATCAACTTAGATAGTTCAGAAATAGATAGGCTCGAAACTCTCCCTAAAGAGTCAGATTTCAAAATCAGTATTAACAATAAAAAACGATTTGAATTAGACAGTTTTACGTCTTCATTTCTTCTTACAATCGGCTCATAGGCTTTGCGTATGATTTTCGAATAATTCAAATGATTTGCTTCGGTAACACTTCCCAAAATACGGTCTGTCACTATCCATTTATCGCAATGCTCTGTAAAAAAATACCTGTTTGGTCCTCTAGTGCCATAGTTTTTTTCAACCTTCAAAAAATTCATAAACTGTATTTTCTTAAAAAACGCTGTAATGCTTTTCCTCGAAGCTGGATGCTCATTAACAAGCTTTTCAATAGAGCATGAAAAGAATGGGAGCTGACCATAATCCAGATAAAGAGAGAGCAAGAGCAACCGTTCGTCTGGCGTGAGGATCTGGGTACTAATCACATTAAAGCCTTTAATATATAGCAGTAAGACAGGCTATTTTTGAGAATGTTACTTGTTTTGATTCAAGTATACAATCTAGTATTTATCAGGATGTAGCACTAGTTAAGTGTTAATTTTTGAACTATGCTACAAGAAACTCAGCTAGCAAAACTTATATATTGGTTAAGACTAATCATACAAATAAAGACTGACATGAAATGAACGATACGTATAAACCTGTGCGGGTAGCAGAACACCCAAGAAATATAAAAATGGTCGAGCGACTGAAATGGATTGTGCCTACTGATGAAATTCAATCTGCATGGATCAATGATTACACCCAGAAAAATCAAAAATTTCAGAACATCACCTGTTTTTTTGAGCTAAGCCTAAACAACCAAGCAAACTTAAATAATGTAAAAAAATTCATCAATTATGCATATATGTGGCATGAAACAAGTGAAACTCGAGAGACCTGTAGACAGATGAAAACCGCATGGAAGCAGTATATAAAAAGGAAGCAATCTAAACAAAAAAATGGTGTGTTCAACATTTCACCAGCTGCTCATAAAGAATTAATGTATTGGTGTAAAGTTAATGAAATGAGTCAAAGTGAGGTTATTGAAAACGCTCTACTCTACTTAAAAGCCAATAGGAAAGAGTTAGGAAAATAAAGCCTAGAGCAAAAAAAACCAGTTAGAAGCTAATCTAACTGGTTTTCTATTGATGTACTTTTTGATGTACAAATTCTAAAATCACTCTGTAACCCTTGATTCTAGAGGAATAATGGCGGTGAGCAAGAG
>TARA_R110000764_G_scaffold47595_2_pt1 | contig 24215 bp, 22 predicted proteins | sample TARA_R110000764 | Tara Oceans TARA_R110000764 (sample SAMEA4398111) | marine metagenome | biome: Polar Biome; feature: [SRF] surface water layer (ENVO:00010504); material: water (ENVO:00002006), including particulate matter (ENVO:01000060) such as... | depth 5 m | reverse complement strand
GTTGAGTGATGCAATGAATATTTCCACCACCAAGTAAAATGTTACGTGTAGCAACACCAATGACCATATGATTCGAAAATGCAGCCTGCAGGATGCCTCTAGCTAGGGAGCGTACGATCAAGTCGAGCTGCGATCTTTATTTTCAGAAAAGCCTAATAGAAGTCAGTAATGAGGTTGTTTGATTACTTTGTTATCACTAAACAAAACAATTGAGCCTTGTTTAGTGGTTTTTACACGGATTAATCCCTTGCGGCTCGTACTATCTGGTCAACTCGAAACACGTTTGCAAGAGCAAACAGCATGGCGAGCTTACGGTCATTTTTAGCCACCCCACGGTACATGATTTTTCTAAAACCAAACTGACACTTGATGATTCTAAAGTGATGTTCGACTTTTGCTCGAATACTGGCTTTGATATATTCCGTTTGGTTTCCGTGATGTCATGAGCGTTGGTCACTGTTGTGCTGAGACTGTGCGTCAGTCCTGTTCTAGCGTCAACACCAATATGCGCCTTCTGACCAAAGAACCACTGATTTCCTTTCTGAATTTGATGCATTTCAGGGTCTCTTTCTTTGGATTTATTCTTGGTTGAACTGGCCGCTTCAATATCGTCGCATCCACAATGGTGCCTTCTTTGAGGTAAATGCCTGCATCAGACAACCGTGTGTTCACTGCCTTAAAACGTTAGCGTGAGAGTTTGTGTTTCTCTAATAAGTGCCTGAAGTTCATGATGGTAGTGTGATCAACTATCTGAAAAAAAGCTTATCTAACGATAAGTCAGAAAACAAACACATAGACGTAATTTCGCACAGGGCATTCTCCATCGTTGGATCACTTATGTTGTACCAATGTTGCATGCAGTGAATGCAACATTGTTGATAGCAGATAAGGCCTTCTTCCATTGCCTGCTTTGGGATAAAACGGCTCAATAATCGCTTCTAATTGATCCCAAGGCATCAACTCATTCATGCGGGCAAGGAAAGTTACTTTGCGTGTTTTACGACGCTTGTTGTTGAACTCGCTGTCGGCAAAGGTGAGTTGGTGTGACATGGCTGAGATTCGAAGACTTAAAACGCGATTGTCTCATGGCAGGGACTTATTCGCATGTTGCCTAACTATCTCATGTGGCGAATTTGTGACCATATGGTGACCATATGGTGACCATCTCGAATATTCCATTTTTTATCCGTTCATTAAAATCCCTTCAATCTTTCATTTTGATACATTTTTTGGCTTCCGGACGTTTTAGTTCAGAAGGTAGCCTCTGTGGATTCTGACTAAAGGCTTAATTTGAGTGCATCAAATTTTTTTCCTTTATTTGCGGCGATGAATTTTTAAACGTTCGTTACCGCACAGAATCGTGTCTTCCAATCGTTATACAGTGATCCATTGATTTTGTTTGAAAGTCACCTGATTTTCGACGCTTAACATGGAGATAGGTATGTATCACGAATATTGGAACGGTTGGGGTTGGGTGTTGTGGATTGGTTTTTGGTTCTTGCTAATTTCTAGTTTTGGGCATTGGGGTTATAGCTATCGATCTAATCGTCGTTACTTTGCGCAATCACAAAAAACGGCGCTTGATATATTGAACGAGCGTTATGCTCGCGGTGATATAGAGCAACAAGAGTTTACTCGAATCAAAAAAGAAATAGCCAGCAAATAGCCGGGAGCAAAGCACTATGCAAACCAGAGCGCTAGCACCGGATCAATTGGGCTTAATGGACAGATATTGGCGAGCAAGTAATTACTTGTCGGTTGGTCAAATATATCTTCATGACAACCCACTGTTAGCGCGCCCTTTGGTGCTTGCTGATATAAAACGCATACTGCTTGGTCACTGGGGTACGACACCCGGACAGAACTTTATTTACGTTCATTTGAACCGCATTATTCAGCAATACGATTTGAGCATGATTTACATATCTGGTCCAGGGCATGGCGGGCCTGCAGTGGTGGCTAATACTTATCTGGAGGGCAGCTACAGTGAGATATATCCTGATATAAGCCAAGACACCATTGGTCTACAAAAGCTTTTTCAGCAGTTCTCATTTCCCGGTGGCATTCCCAGCCACGCGTCGCCGGAATGCCCCGGTTCCATCCACGAAGGTGGGGAGCTAGGTTATTCATTAAGTCATGCCTTTGGTGCGGTATTTGATAATCCAGATTTAATTGCTGCCTGTGTGATTGGTGATGGCGAAGCCGAAACTGGGCCGCTGGCGACTGCTTGGCATTCTAATAAATTTTTGAATCCTGTCAGTGATGGCGTGGTCTTGCCTATATTGCATTTGAATGGCTACAAAATTGCGAATCCGACGGTTCTAGCGCGAATCAGTCATCAAGAGCTAGAGCAACTATTTTGTGGTTACGGTTGGCATCCTATTTTTGTCGAGGGCAGTGATCCTACCTACATGCATAAAGCAATGGCGACCGCGCTCGACAGCGCTGTACGAGAAATCAAAGCGATCAAATTGAATGCCCAAGAAAGTGGTGTATTTGAACGACCACGTTGGCCGATGATCATTTTGAAATCCCCGAAAGGTTGGACTGGCCCAAAAATGGTGGATGGCGTTCAGATCGAAGGTACATTTCATGCTCATCAAGTCCCCATTTCTAATCCAGAAACGAAGCCTGAACACTTACCATTAATAGAAGAATGGTTGCGCAGCTATCGTCCGCAAGAATTATTTGATAACAACGGCCGTTTGCTGCCAGAGCTAGCCGAACTTGCACCAAAAGATGAACGTCGAATGGGGGCGAATCCTCATGCCAACGGTGGTTTGTTGCTGAAGCCCTTACAAATGCCAGACTTTCGTGGCTACGCTTGCGAAGTGCCGAAACACGGTGTAAGCGGCGTTGGTGATACTCATGTACTCGGGCCATTTGTCCGTGATGTGATAAAACAAAATCAAGAGAATTTTCGGGTGTTCGGTCCAGATGAAACCATTTCTAATGGGCTTGAGGCTTTGTTTGAAACCACCAATCGGCAATGGGAAGCGACCACAAAAATTAATGACGAGTACCTAGCTCCTAATGGCCGAGTGATGGAAATGCTCAGCGAACATCAGTGTCAGGGCTGGCTAGAAGGTTATTTACTGACTGGCCGACACGGCTTATTTAATTGCTACGAAGCCTTTATTCATATCGTTGATTCCATGTTTAACCAGCACGCGAAATGGCTAAAAGTCACCGCGGGTTTGTCTTGGCGCCCTAAGATTGCCTCGCTGAATTATTTGTTGGCGTCTCATGTTTGGCGTCAGGATCACAATGGATTCACCCATCAAGATCCGGGCTTTATCGATCATGTGGTAAATAAAAAAGCCGACATCGTGCGAGTCTATTTACCACCCGATGCCAACTGTTTGCTTTCAGTAATGGATCATTGTTTGCGCAGCAAGCATTACGTCAATGTTGTCGTTGCAGGTAAGCATCCAGCACCGCAATGGTTGGATATGGATGAGGCGGTGAAGCATTGTGCTGCAGGTATTGGTGTTTGGCAGTGGGCGAGTAATGATACCGAGTTAAGTAATCATGTTGAGACAGATGTGGTGATGGCGTGTTGTGGAGATGTGCCAACGCTGGAAACCTTAGCTGCTGTGTCTATTTTGCGAGAGCATTTACCCATGCTGAATATTCGTGTTGTAAACGTGGTGGATTTAATGAAGCTTCAGCCTCAAACCGAGCATCCACATGGTTTGAATGATGCCGAATTTGACCTTTTGTTTACCGAAAACAAGCCGGTTATTTTTGCTTTTCATGCTTATCCATCGCTTATTCATAAATTAACTTATCGTCGCACTAATCATCGCAATATTCATGTACGCGGTTACAAAGAAGAAGGCACCATTACTACAGCGTTTGACATGACAGTGCTGAATGACATGGATCGTTTTCATCTTGTTATGGATGTGATTGACCGACTACCGCAAACTGGTGTGAAAGGCGTTGAATTGAAACGTATGTTGAGCGAAAAACTGATTGAGCATCGTCAGTACATCAACGAATTTGGTCTGGATATGCCGGAAATTCGCAACTGGAAGTGGAGCGATAAAAATGAATAATTCACGCTTACGAAGTCAATCAATCGGCTCTGGAAATCACCTAATAGAAACTGCTAAGTGCTTGATGGCCGATAATAAAGGACTGTTAGCGATGGACGAAAGTGTGGCGACCTGTAATCGACGTTTTGCCAAATTGGGTATTGCGCAAAGCTTAGATATGCGACGCGCTTACCGAGAATTGATCGTCACCACGCCTAAATTAGGCGACAGTATTAGTGGTGCGATTTTGTTCGACGAAACCATGCATCAACATACTCATGATGGCATGCCTTTTATCAATGTGTTGGTTAATGCGGGTATTATCCCCGGCATCAAGGTAGATACTGGCGCTGTGGATATGGCGGGTCACCCGGACGAAAAAGTTACCGAAGGCTTGGATGGTTTGCGCGAACGGTTGGAAGCTTATGCATTAATGGGCGCTCGATTCGCAAAATGGCGAGCGGTATTTAGCATCGATGTAGACGCTATTAAAACAAGGGGGATCGATAAAGTAACGCCATCTAATGCTTGTATCCAAGCCAACGCCCATGCCCTCGCACGTTATGCAGCCTTGTGCCAAGAAGCGGGGCTGGTTCCTATTGTCGAGCCTGAAGTATTGATTAATGGCAGCCATACCTTGCATCAATGCGCGCAAGTGACGGAAGCGGTCTTACAGGCTGTTTTTCAACACTTAAATGAGCAAAGTGTGTTGCTAGAAGGCTTGCTGTTAAAACCCAATATGGTATTGCCTGGATTACGCTGTCCGGTACAGGAAAGTGTTGAGATTGTCGCTGATATGACGGTGAACTGTCTTTTGCGTACTGTTCCTGCGGCGGTTCCAGGTATTGCATTTTTATCTGGCGGACAAACACCAGAACTGGCTTCAGCGCGCTTAAATGCAATGAATAGTCGATACAAATCTCGTTTGCCGTGGGCACTGACATTTTCATTCTCCCGCGCGATTGAACTGCCAGCGTTAGAGGTTTGGCTTGGGAAAGATGACAATGTTGAGGCGGCACAGACCGTTTTGCAACAAGGCGCAGCCAACGACAAAGCCGCACGCTGCGGCGAATATTCCGTCGCCGCTAACTAATGGTGAATAGTAAAGCAACAGACGAGATTGTCTTTTTATTGGATGTTGATAACACGTTGCTCGATAACGACCGCATTTTAGTGGAACTTAAAGCGTTTCTAATTCACGAAATCGGCGTACAAAACAGCGTTCGATATTGGCAGATATTCGAAAGGTTACGTACAGAATGCGGTTATGCAGATTATCTTGGTGCTCTGCAACAGTATCGACTCGAACATATTGATGATGCTCGTGGGCTTTTAATCGCTGAGTTTTTCCTTGATTACCCCTTTGTGGATCGACTCTATCCCGATGCATTGACGCTCATTAAACACCTGCAAATCTTAGGCAAGACCGTCATTTTGACCGATGGGGAAGCCGTTCTGCAGCCGAGAAAAATACTACGTTCAGGATTATGGGATGCAGTGGGTGGTCAGGTACTGATTTTCATTCATAAAGAAACCATGATCGATGCGGTCGAGCAGCATTATCCAGCCAAGCGTTATGTCATGGTGGACGATAAATTGCGCATTTTAACTGCGATGAAACACGTTTGGGGGAATCGTTTAACTACGGTTTTTCCAAGACAAGGTCATTATGCCCACGATCCAGAAAAGACAAATCCTTATCCAGCCGCTGACGTATCCATTGCACACATTGGCGAGCTGATTCATCACGATTTTCAGTGAATCAAAAGGCGATGAAGCACCTTTCTAACGCTTTTTTAAGTGATCTTATTTAGGAGTCAGCCAAAGTGAAACAGTTAATGCTCGACCAGCTCGCGATTAATACGCTGCGTACTCTGTCTATCGATGCCGTGCAAAAAGCAAAATCGGGTCACCCGGGTACGCCAATGGACGCCGCACCAACGGCGTATTGTTTGTGGCAGCGTTTTTTACGTTTTGACCCACAAGATCCTGAGTGGCTAAATCGAGATCGCTTTGTACTGTCGTCCGGCCATGCTTGTACTTTGTTGTATAGTTTATTGCATCTGACCGGTGTGAAAGCAACGGGGGCGAGTTATCCTGTAGACGAGTGCCTAGCGGTCACTATGGAAGATCTAAAACAGTTTCGTCAACTTGGAAGTCGTTGTACTGGCCATCCAGAACATGGCTGGACCAGTGGCGTGGAAACCACCACAGGTCCACTTGGACAAGGCTTGGCGACGAGCGTCGGTATGTCTATCGCAGAGCGTTGGCAGGCGGCAACGTATAATCGTCCTGATTATACGTTGTTTGACCATAATGTTTATGCACTATGTGGCGATGGCGACATGATGGAAGGCATCAGCAGCGAAGCGGCCTCTTTGGCGGGGCATTTAAAGTTATCGAATTTGTGTTGGATCTACGACGCCAATCACATCAGCATTGAAGGTTCTATTGAGATCACCTTTAGTGAAGACATCGCCGCGCGTTTCATGGCTTACGGGTGGGATGTGGTGCGGGTTAGTGATGCGAATGATTTAACGCAATTGAGCGCGGCGTATCAGGCGTTTCTTGATACACAAGACTCCCCAACACTGATCATTGTACAGAGTCATATTGGTTATGGTGCACCGCATAAACAGGATACAGCGAAGGCTCATGGTGAACCGCTTGGGGCAGAAGAAGCGCATCTTGCCAAAGAGTTTTATGGTGCAGATCCAGAATCCCAGTTTGATGTGGCCGCCGGAGTCGTTGACCACTTTGCGGCGAATTTTGGTCAGCGTGGCGCGATAGCACACGCCGAATGGCAAAAGACTTTTGCGGCCTATTATTATCAATATCCCGAATTGGCTGGGCAAATTACTCAAATGCAGCAAGCGCAGCTTCCTCAAGCTTGGGACTTTGGTCTACCTACCTTTACGACGGGCGGCAAAGACATTTCGACAAGAGAATCCTCAGGAATCGTTCTTAATACTATTGCTCAACGGGTGCCTTGGCTTTTGGGTGGCTCGGCAGATTTATCGCCGTCCACAAAAACGGAACTGTCTTTTGAGTTCAATAGAAACTTGAGTCAAACCGCAGAATCGAAGGGAGGCAAACCAGCCAGTTCTGAGTATTTTCAGGCAGACAATTACGCCGGACGAAACTTCCATTTTGGTGTCCGCGAGCATGCTATGTGTGCCATTGGCAATGGTCTTGCCTTGTCGAAATTACGGCCTTATGTGGCGAGTTTTTTTGTTTTTACCGATTACTGTCGTGCGGCGCTTCGGCTTAGTGCGATGATGGAGCTGCCGCTGATTTCAATCTGGACTCATGACTCGATCAGCATGGGAGAAGACGGGCCGACGCATCAACCAGTGGAACACCTTGCCGCCATGCGAGCTATGCCCGGAATGTTGGTGTTACGGCCAGCAGATGCTAACGAAGTAGTCGAAGCGTGGCGGGTTATTATGGCAAATAATCATACGCCAGCTTGTCTCGTTTTAACCCGACAAGCAGTACCTACGTTGGATCGATCTAAATATTGCAGCGCCCGTGGTTTGGCTTTTGGCGCTTATATTGTGGCCGATGCGATAGATGGCAAACCAGATGTTTTGTTATTAGCAACGGGCAGTGAAGTGTCGCTTTGTATTACCGCATATGAACAACTAAAAATCGAAGGTATTAAAGCTCGGGTAGTCAGCATGCCCTCGTGGGAATTATTCGAAAGCCAATTGCAGGAATACAAAGATCAAATCTTGCCACCAGCGGTTCAAGCGCGAGTCGCCGTGGAAGAGGCATCGACTTTCGGTTGGGAGCGTTACACAGGTTGTGCGGGAGCAATTATTGGTATGCAAACTTTTGGTTTGTCTGCACCTCGCCAAGTGCTTGAAAAGCACTTTGGCTTTGAACCTACTCATATTATTGCGTCCGCAAAAGCACAAATCGCCAGTCATTCTAGTGCATCGAGTTATCATCAAAAAACTTTAACCTCTTTAAAGGGATTGGAATAGAACATGACCAGCACAAGCGATTCTAAAAAGACCAGTGAGCTGCAAACGGCCGTGTCAAAAATCTTTGGTTTAACGCGTAAACACATCGGCATTATTTTGTTGGTTGTTGCTATTTTAGCTTTGGCAATCACACTTGGAACGCGTTTTATTCTTGGGCCAAAAGTAGTATTAGAAACGATTATTCAGCGAGACTTTGTGCAATCTGTGGTTGCCAGTGGGCGAGTGGAAGCACCGCATCGTGTTGATATCGGTGTACAAATTACTGGCACAGTGCATGCGGTGCCAGTTAACGAAGGGCAAATGGTTGAGATCAATACGCCATTAATTGAATTGGAATCTAGTGAGTTGCATGCGGCCGTTAGTCAGGCCGAGGCCGCTGTAATATTAGCAAAAGCACAGTTGCGTCAATTGCATGAACTACAAGCGCCGATGGCAGAACAAGCTGTACGCGAAGGCAAAGCCAATCAAGTGGCGGCCTTGCAAAATTTGGAGCGGAGTAGAATCTTATTGAAAAAAAACCTGATTAGCCAAGCTAGCCTAGATGAAGCCGTACGAGCAGAGCAAGTGACTCGTAGCAAAGTCAGTAGTTTACAATTGCAGATGACCAGTCTGCAAGCGAATGGCAGTCAAGTCGCATTGTCTGAAGCCAGTGTTGCGCAAGCTCAGGCGGGGCTTGAATTTGCACAAACCAAGTTGGCCTATACCATCTTAAAAGCCCCCATGGCTGGCGTGTTGATTGCGCGTAATGTGGAGCTTGGTGACGTGGTGCAACCCGGCACGATTTTGATGCAGCTTTCCCCATCAGGCGAAACCGAAATGGTGGTGCAAATTGAAGAGAAAAACTTGCATCTACTCAAGCTAAATCAGTCTGCTTTGGCGTCTGCTGATGCTTATCCTGAACAGCTTTTCAGCGCCCAATTGGTCTACATCAATCCGGGAATAGACGCTAACCGAGGTTCGGTAGAAGTAAAGCTGCGCGTGCCAAAACCACCTGATTATTTGCGTCAAGACATGACTGTCTCTGTGGATATTGAAGTAGCAAACAACCGCAATGCCGTGCTGGTTCCGAGCGCTGCGCTTCATGATGTCAATTCGGCCGCGCCTTGGGTGTTAAAATTGAATGGCAATAAAGTTCATCGACAAGCCGTGACCCTTGGTTTACGCAGTGATGGTATGAGTGAAGTGCTGACAGGATTAAGTGCTGGCGACCAAGTGGTGCCAATTACTTTGGTTACCATTACTGATGGCGATCGTATTCGTCCATTGCAGCAAGCTGATTCCCTATGAACGAGAAATTATCAGACATGCCTGATGAAGAGTCCACCAAGCATCCAATAAAAGCCAGTGAATTAAAAAACTTACCCAGTTGGCAGCCATTTGAATGGATTGTTGCGTTGCGTTTTTTGAGAGAAGGGCGTATTCAAACCGCATTCATCATCAGCGGTGTGGCATTGGGTGTGGCGGTGATTGTCTTTATGTCCGCCTTGTTACTTGGCTTGCAATCCAACATTACGACTCGTGTACTGACTGGCCAAGCGCATATTCAGCTATTGCCGCCCAAAGAGATTGTGCGGCCGCTACGCAGTAGTGATTTGGATTCTATTGAAGGCGCGATTATGCAAGCGCCTCCACTACGCATCAAAAGTATCGATCAGTGGCAAAATATCATGGTGCAAATTTCCAACATGACGGATGTGACTGTGGTCTCTCCCGCTGCGATGGGTTCCGCTTTTGTGGTTCGAGGTGATACCAGCCGTGCCATCTCAATTAACGGTGTGAAGCCAGATCTGTATTTTCAGATTATTGCCATGGCCGACAAAATTATCAGCGGTACAATGGAACTGACCGGTTCAGATATCTTAATAGGCAGTGAATTAGCGAGTGATTTAGGGTTAAGCCTAGGTGACAAGCTGCGTGTGACCACCGTGAGCGGTGGTGACAACACTTTGACCATAACGGGTATTTTTGATTTTGGTAATAAAGGCGCTAACTCGTCCAGTACCTTTGTGGCCTTACGAACAGCGCAAAGTTTGTTGGGATTAGTGGGTGGTGTTTCTGTGTTGGATGTTAATGTAAAAGACATTTATGCTGCAGAAATTATTGCTCAGCGCATCGAAGCCTCAACGGGAGTGCAAGCCGATAGTTGGATAAAAAACAACGCCCAGCTGTTCACCGCGATAGGCGCGCAGCAAAGCTCAAATACCGTTATTCGTCTGTTTGTTGCGCTCTCGGTTGCCTTAGGCATCGCCAGCGTCTTGGTGGTTTCTGTGGTGCAAAAATCACGTGAAATTGGTATTTTACGGGCAATGGGAATTACCCGCGGACAAATTCTGCGTATCTTTTTGTTGCAAGGTGGACTATTAGGTTTTGGGGGGGCTGTTATTGGCTCTTTATTAGGTGGAAGTGGCTTATTAATTTGGCAACAAATGCTACGTAATGAAGATGGTACACCGCTCTTTCCTTTGGACCTAGAGCCACCATTATTTATTAGTGCTTTGTTACTGGCAACCTTAACGGGATTAGTTTCCGCCTTCGTTCCGGCTTTACGTGCTGCGCGACTTGATCCTGTGGTGGCAATTCGTGGCTAAACAAATAAACAATGACCTAGTGTTGCAAATGCAGAGTGTTCGCAAATTATTTAACGCAGGTCTACCGAATGAAGTGGAAATATTGCATGGCATTGATTTAACCGTAACTCGTGGTGAATTTTGTGCCGTGGTCGGCCCGTCAGGGTCGGGCAAAAGTACCTTGCTCAATATTGTCGGTTTACTTGATCGCCCAACCAAAGGAATCGTGTCCATTTGTAATGAAGAAACCACCCACATGGATGATCATGCGCTGACACGTATGCGCGGTCACAACATTGGCTTTGTGTTTCAATTTCACAATTTATTGGGTGCGTTTAGCGCCATTGAAAACGTCATGATGCCCTTACTTGGGGAGGCAGAGTTTCCCAATCAAGCAATGACTGAACGTGCAGCTATGTTGCTCGATAGTGTTGGTCTCACTCCTTGGCGCGATCAACCTGCGTCCCAGTTATCTGGAGGACAACAACAACGCGTCGCCTTAGCGCGAGCATTAGCAATGAATCCCGCCTTACTGCTTGCCGATGAACCCACAGGAAACCTCGATACTAAAAGTGCCGATGCGGTGTTTGAACTGTTGCGAAAAGTCAGTCGTGAACAAGGCATGACGGTTTTGTTTGTCACTCATGACCCTAGTTTAGCCTCCCGTTGCGATAAAACCATCAAGGTCGTCGATGGAAAAATCGTTGGCTAGATGTACTTGAATAAAAAAGGAGAAAGCAAAATATGCCTGTGCTGTTCAAGCACTGTCTTATTATTGCATCGGCCATCTGGCAGAGTAATCTTACGAGTATCCATAGGCCGATAAATAACCTCTATGAAAAGGTACCTGAGCAAGGTCAAACATTACGAACGTTCGTATGTGAATATCTGCTTTAAATTAGAACCTTTTCTACAATATAAAATTAAAACCGTATGATTTTTTTTCAAGAGAGTAGAGTGTTCGCTAACGCACATAACTCCGAGTAGCTAACTAGTAGAAATTCGTTTCTATTGCGTTCTAGGTCCTTAAACTTGAACTAAGAATCTGAAGAAAATACGATGCATGATACAACCAAGTCTCCACTTTCCTTTTTACAGAATCATCTTTTAGCCGCATTACCCGAAGAAGTTCAGCAACGTATATTTCCTTTTATTGAACTGGAAGAGTTGAAATTAGGGCAGGTCATGTATGAAGCAGGTGATAAACTGACTTATGTACATTTTCCTGTCGATGTTATTGTGTCATTGCTTTATGTAATGGAAAGCGGGGCATCTGCTGAAATATCTGTAGTGGGCAATGAGGGGGTGGTTGGTATCGCGCTGTTTATGGGCGGTGAAAGCACTTCCAGCCGAGCTGTGGTACAGAGCGCTGGTCATGCTTACCGACTTAAAGCAGGCTTATTAACGCAGGAGTTTAATCGCCACGGAAAATTACTGGGGTTGATGTTGCGTTATACGCAATCTTTGATTACCCAGATGGCGCAAACCGCCGTGTGTAATCGCCATCATTCCATCGATCAACAGTTGTGCCGCTGGTTGTTATTATCCCTTGACCGTTTACCTGATAACCACCTTACCATGACCCAAGAATTGATTGCTAATATGCTTGGCGTACGCCGTGAAGGTGTCACCGAAGCCGCTGGTAAATTACAAAAGCTCGGCGTGATTGATTATCACCGTGGTCATATTACTGTGTTAGACAGGCCGAAACTTGAAACCTTGAGCTGTGAATGCTACGCCGTAGTGAAGACAGAAACGGATCGCTTGTTACCATATGTGTTGCCTAAAGAATAAATGGATTCTGATATGAAAATAGCATTCATTTCAAATCGATGCGCTTGGTTGGTTTGTACCAGCGATCATATCCTGACTGTTTGTTAAACGCTTTTAGTGCCGCATAAGCTTCAGTTATTTCCTTGAATAGAGACTCACAGTTCGATTGCTCGGAAACATCAGGATGGTATTTATGGGCAAGTCTACGATAAGACTCTCTGATTTCTTTTGTCGATGCGGTAAGCTCCACTTCCAAGGTTTTATAATAATCATTGAATTGCATGGTCAGTCTCCTGTCAAAATAGATGAATAAAAAACACAGAATTGTTTGTTTTCAATTTAGGGAATTAGCACTGCTGCCCCATCAAATCGACCGGCCCTAAGGTCAGACAGCGCCTCGTTGGCCTGTTGCAATGGGTAGCGTGTGGTCTTTGTGACAATCCCCATTTTTGGCACCTGACTAAGAAAGTCGAGACCGTCTTGACGGGTAAGGTTAGCCACGGAAAGAAGTTGTCGTTCTTCCCAAAGTAATTGATAGGGGAAGCTAGGAATGTCGCTCATGTGGATGCCAGCACACACAACGCGGCCACCTTTGCGTACGGCTTTCAATGCCAGTGGGATGAGATCACCAGCAGTGGCAAAGATAATCGCCGCATCAAGTAGCACAGGTGGCATTTCATCGGAACTGCCAGCCCATTTTGCGCCTAAATGGCGAGCGAAGTCTTGGGTGGATTTATCACCTGATCGAGTAAAGGCATATACCGAGCGGCCTTGCCACTGCAGCACTTGAGCTAAAATATGTGCAGCGGCGCCGAAGCCATACAATCCCACGTTTTTGCCTTCACCAGCCATGCCGAGTGCGCGCCAACCTATCAGTCCAGCACATAGCAAGGGTGCGAGTGATTCGTCGCTGCCTTGCTCGCTAAGTGGAAAGGCAAAACGCGCATCGACAAGGGTAGAGGTAGCAAAACCACCATTGCGGCTATAGCCGGTAAAAAGCGGATGGTCACAGAGGTTTTCTTGTTGCATTTTGCAATATGGACAGGTACCGCAGGTGTGACCTAACCAAGGAATACCAACGCGCTGACCTATTTTTAATCCTTCGACACTAGCCCCCATCACATCAATACGACCGACAATTTCGTGTCCCGGTATGATTGGCACTTGTGGGTTAGGTAGTTCACCGTCCACAACGTGAAGATCTGTGCGACAGACACCGCAAGCCGCTACCTTAATACGGATTTCACCCGCTTTAGGTTTTGGATCGGGCAGCTCTGTCCATTCTAAGGGGCTGCCTATTTGATTGAGTACCATTGCGTACATGTGCCTGTTCTCCTTAGCGAGACGCAGAAAATTAGTGAGAGGCAGGAAATTCAGCGATCACTTCGGTTGTAGAGAAAGGACAATCTGTTTGTTTCATCAACAGGGCCAGTTGTTTAAGTACAGCAGGTAAGCGATTGGGTAAATCTTCAGCAATTAATCCCGGTCCGAAATTATTTGCTGACGCACCGTGTAGCCAAACTGCCGATGCCGCCGCGAGAAAAGGTTCCACTCCTTGTGTGAGTAGGCCCAGTACTATCCCAGCCAATACGTCTCCGGACCCTGCTGTTGCCAAGGTGGATGGGGCGTTAGCATTAATGATGGCTCGTCCATCGGGTGCTGCAATGACAGTATCATTGCCTTTGAGTATCACGATGGCACCGCTTGCTTTGGCTGCAGCCCGAGTGCGAGACAACTTGTCATTCGAAGAAGAAACAATCACGTCCTCGAATAGTCGAGCGAATTCTCCTTCATGTGGCGTCAGAACACAGGGGCCGGTGATTGCATCAAACAAAGAAGCGGGGTCGTGTTGGAATGAAGAAAGCGCATCGGCGTCTAGCACGGTTGCTTGCCCAGATTTTAACATGGCCAATACTCTCGTTTGAGTATCAGGACCAATACCCGCTCCTGGGCCAATCAGTGAGCCAGTAATACGTTTATCAGCAAGTAGTTTATCTAAGTCTTGATGTCTGTGGATTGGGTTGACCATGATGCTGGTCAGTGTCGTAGCATATACCGAAAGAGCGACGTAACTATGGCTCATGTCCACCGCGATAGTTGTCAGTCCTGCACCTATTCGAGCCGCAGCCAACGCCGCCATGCGAGCCGCGCCAGTGCTTGGCCAGCCCCCCCAAATCAGAGCATGTCCTCGGTCGTACTTGTTGCTGTGTTGATTTAATAATGGCATAGCATCGGCCCATAATGCAGGATGATTTTCAAAGGTGTCAGGGGGAATACTTGAAAACACGGAAGCGGGTGTACCTATGTCGGCGACGACCAGTTCACCGCATAAACTTTTTCCTGGTTGCAGCAGATGGCCGGGTTTTTTACGAAAGCAGGTCAGGGTGAGAGCACAAGGTACTGCTCCCATATTCTCACCAGTATCACCCATTAGTCCACTTGGTACGTCGATGGCTATGATGGTTAAATTTTTAGCGGCTGCTGCTGCGAGAGTGTCGGCAGCCGCGCCTTCTAAGGGACGACTTAGTCCAGCGCCAAAGATGGCATCCACAATCAGCTCAGCGTCATTTAGTGCGGCGGGTGTGAGCGTTTCAACAGGTCCATTCCAAAGAGAAGCATGATGTGCAGCAGAGCCATGAAGCTGATCGCGAGGTACGAGTAAAGCGATGCGCACCGGCCAGTTTGCTTCAGCTAAACGTCGAGCGACGACAAAACCATCACCGCCATTGCTGCCGGGGCCGCAAAGTACCAATACCGGCTGCAAACTCCAGCGATTAATAATGGCGTCTGCCACTGGACGCCCCGCGTTTTCCATTAAAGTGATTTCATTGATGCCATAGGCAATGGTTAATCGGTCAGCTTCTGTCATTTGAACTGTGTTGAGAAGGGCGTGTGGCAGCCGATCAGATAGTCCACGTTGCGAGTCTAAGCCGGATTCCCAGTGGCTAGGTTGAGGAATCGTTAATGGTTTCATTGTGGCGTCACTAGATTGGCTTTTGGTGCACGCGCCCAATATCCAGTGAGTCCGTAATGTTCGTAAATTTCTGCTTCTTGGTGTCGATTCATCTGTTCAGTTGAATCGTATTCTGGCGAGTCTTTAACCAATTGACGGGTCAGATTGAGGGTGATGGATTTATCGAGCCAATTAACGTCTTTGATCCATTCTGGCGAAATCAGTACTTGATGTCCTCCCCACCAATTGCTGGTATTGATCACCAAATAACGAACTGCCCAAGTATTTTCTTCTACTAATATTTCTGCAATATGACCAATATCACCATCTTTCGCATGAATGTGATAATCAATGATAGTTTTGCAACTACGCAAATTAGGGTCTTTGTTTTGGTGGTTTTGGTGGCTTACTGATGTGCGGGCTGCGTGATGAGCGAGCTCTGCCTTGTGGATTTCGTCGTTTCCATTTAGCGAATCGATATAGCTTGGATGCATCAAATAAGGGTACATGCCACCGGCCCATAATCCCGCACCTCCCCAATAATATGGATAGCCATAGTAACCAAGGTAATCCATTTCATGCTGGCGTGAAACGGGTTGGTCTGTGTCAATTTCTGGGCTGTCTTTTACTTGGTCTGTGGTAATTAATACCGGAAGGATATGTTCCCAGCGGTTGGGTTTTTGAATAGAGATCGGAGAAATGAGTACTTTACGGTTTCTCAGCCAAGTACCCGTTTCCACTACGAAATAGCGGACTACCCATGTTAAGTCATCAAACAAAACGTCCTTAACCATACCCACATGACCGTCGCTGGCAGCAATGGTGTATTTTTCTAAATCGTTCATGCTGCGTAGCATAAGAAATTATCCTTTTAAATTAGGTTACTTGTGGAAAGAATCCCTCGGCATGAACCGAGGGAAGGGTGTCGTACTCAGTCGTTAATGGCCTAACTCAGCTTGTCGCGAAATCAATGACCACTCGTGACGGTACATCGCCATTTTCCAGACGTTTAAAAACATCGTTAATGGCGGATAATGGCTGCAGCTCAATGTCGGCTTTGACCTTGCCTTCAGCGGCAAATGCCAATGCTTCGGCCATATCTTGGCGTGTACCCACAAATGAACCGCGAATAGTGATGCAGCTAGCTACCACGTCAAATAATGGCACTGGGAATTCACCTGGTGGCAAGCCAACCAATACACAAATGCCGCGTTTACGCGTCATGGCAACCCCTTGATTAAAAGCAATCAGCGAAGGTGCGGTGATTAACACGCCATGACCACCGCCGCCTGTTGCCTTGACCACGGCTTCAATAGCGCCTTCTTGTTTTGCATTGACCACAGCGTCTGCACCAAGTCGGGTAGCGTGTTCGAGCTTTTTGTCGTCGATATCAACCGCACAGACATGCAATCCCATTGCTTTAGCGTATTGAACAGCTAAATGACCAAGGCCACCGATACCCGAAATAACCACCCAGTCGCCCGGATGTGCTTTGGTTTCTTTAAGGCCTTTGTAAGTGGTAATCCCCGCGCAGATCAGCGGCGCTGCTTCTGCGGCAGATAACCCTGCAGGAATGTGAGCTACGTAGTTTGGGTTAGCGAGTATGTACTCAGCGAAACCACCATTTTTGGTGTAGCCGCCGAATTCTGCTTCGCCACACACGGTTTCCCAAGCAGCAAGACAGTGTTCACAGTGCCCACAGGCAGAATAGAGCCAAGGCACGCCAACGCGATCGCCTTTTTTGACGGCGGTAACGCCTTCGCCCAATGCCACCACAAGGCCGATGCCTTCATGACCTGGAATAAATGGGAGCGCTGGTTTTAATGGCCAATCGCCCGCTTCAGCGTGCAAATCCGTGTGACACACGCCACAGGCTTCGGTTTTGACAAGAATTTGGCCAGGTCCTGGTGTAGGAATATCCACTTCTTGAAGTACGAGACCTTGGCCGAATTGTTCGACCACAGCAGCTTGCATTTTTTTAGTCATAACAGGTTCCTGTTGAGTTAGTGGTTTAAATAAAGAGAGTGTTCATCGTGCTCTCTTTAGCGAAGATGCTTTTAGGATGATGCTTTACCTAAACTACGCACGGACTCGATCATTTTGATCAGTACGGCCTGAGCATCACCAAATACCATGTTGCAATTGGGTGAATAGAACAGAGCATTGACGATGCCCGAATAGCCTTTTCCTTGGCCTCGCTTGATGACATAAACCTGTTTGGCTTTGTCGGCGTTGAGGATTGGCATACCGAAAATCGGTGAGGATTTATCAGTACGTGCAGCTGGGTTGACCACATCATTTGCGCCAATTACCAGCACCACATCTGTTGTAGCGAATTCTTCATTGATGTCATCGAGTTGGAAAATAAGGTCGTAAGGAACGCCAGCTTCGGCTAATAACACGTCCATTTGTCCCGGCATACGACCCGCAACGGGGTGAATAGCAAATTTGACGGAAACGTTGGCTGCTTGGAGTAATTTTACAAATTCATAGAGCTTTTGTTGTGCCTGAGCAGCCGCAAGACCATACCCCGGCACTATGATGACGCTTGATGCATAGCGCATTTGAATGCCAGCATCTGACGCTGCGGTTTCACGCTCGGTTCCCTTTATCGCGCCATGATGAGCTTTAACGACTTCCCCAAAATTGGTAAACAGCACATTACTGACGGATCTATTCATTGCTTTTGCCATTAGCAAGGTTAGCAAGAGACCCGCTGCGCCAACCACCATGCCGGCAATCATCAAAGCAGGATTGCCTAAAACGAAGCCTTCAAGACCCACAGCTAGGCCCGTGAAAGCGTTGTAGATAGAGATCACTACTGGCATGTCTGCACCACCGATCGGTAAGGTCATCAAAATACCGAATATCAGAGCAATGGCGAAGAAAATGTAGGTCCAGCTTGAAATGGACAGAATCGGATCAGCGCCACTTAGTGTCACAAAGATGATCCAGCCTGACACAAGGATGGCGGCAAGAAATACCACCCCATTTATGATCTGCTGACCTTTTATTCTTAATGGTTTGTTGATGACGCCCTGCAGTTTTGCCCATGCAATCACAGAACCAGACATGGATATGGCACCGATTAATGCGCCGAGTAAAGTGACAACCAATTGACTGGCATCGTGGGCGTTATTGCCAAATAACTCCACTGCAGCAATGGCACCTGCAGCACCACCCCCCATTCCGTTATAAATGGCGACCATTTGTGGCATGGCTGTCATGGCGACCTTACGTCCAGCAAACCATGCCCCGACACCGCCGATAGCAAGCGCCAAGAGAGCGAGAGTGACATTCATCAGTAGATAAGGTTTTGCGCTGTCATCAATACTGAAAACGTAGAGAAAACTTGCCAATACAGCGGCCACCATGCCGATGCCAGCTAAACGAATGCCAGACGCGGCGGTGGCCGGTGAAGACATGCGTTTAAGGCCAAATAGAAAGAGAAAGGCCGCCACAAGATTGGCTACGCCGATAGTAAGTTGCGCTAAAAGGGTGAGCATGGTTGTGTCCTTAATGTTTCTTTTTCGAAGTGTGCGTTTTGCTATGACCATGATGTGATTTTGGAGATGCTTCACTGCTCTTAAACATCGCTAGCATTCGATCTGTTACAGCGTAGCCACCTGCCGCATTACCCGCACCCAACAGAACGGCGAAAAAACCGATGACTTGTTCCTGCGTTGTACTGGCGTTAATCAGTGTGTAAAGCCCACCAACGACCACGATGCCATGTACAAAGTTGGAACCTGACATTAGTGGTGTGTGTAAAATAGCAGGTACATTGCCGATGATGACCCAGCCTACGAACCCTGCCAGCATAAAAATATAGAGGGCAACAAAGCCCGTTATGGTGAAATCAAAACTCATCGCTTTTGTCCTCTTGAAATGAAAACCGCTTATGCGGGATGGTTGTCAGGATTGTTTGTTTGCTTTGATTTACTGTTTTGTTTATTCGATGTTTTCTTTTTGCCTGCTTCAGTAAGTGTGTCGCACAGTTTGCCATCATGGGTGAGAGCGGTAGCGGCAAGAACGGCGTCTTCCCAGTCGATGGTGACTATATTGTTCTTCATCATTAAGGCGAGCAGGTTGAACTGGTTTTTTGCGTAGAGCTCGCTTGCATCCGCAGCGAGCATGGACGGTACGTTTAATGGCGCGATTATTGTAATGCCATCAATATGTGTTGTTTCACCAGGAGTTGATGCTTCGCAATTACCGCCGCCATCGGCAGACAAATCGACGATGACCGATCCTCGTTTCATGCCAGAGACTTGTGCTTTACTAATCAGCTTTGGGGAGGCTTTGCCAGGAATGGCCGCCGTGGTGATGATTAGATCAGCTGCTTGAATGTGCTTTGTCAGGGCTTTATTCACGGTGATTTTTTCTTCGGCTGTGAGTTCACGGGCATAACCGCCTTTGCCTGTGGCATCAATGCCTGTGTCGACAAAGGTTGCCGCGAGTGACAACGCCTGTTCTTTGGTTTCTGGGCGAACATCATAGCCTTCAACCACCGCACCAAGTCGTTGCGCCGTGGCGATGGCTTCGAGTCCTGCGACACCAAGACCCATGACGAGTACTTTGGCTGGGCCAATGACGCCAGCCGCCGAGGTGATTTTAGGCAGTACCTTCGTCATATTGCTCATACCAAGGGCGACCGCATAATACCCCGCTAAAGCAGACTGACTGGATAATGCATCCATTGACTGAGCGCGAGATATACGTGGAATGCGCTCCATGGCAAAACAGGTGATCTTGTTGGTGAGCAGGCATTGAACAAATTCAGGTTCATTCGTCGCATAAACGAAACAAATCAATATAGAGCCAGGTTTCATAGCGTTAATAACCGACATGGCTGGCGGTTGAACCGCTAGCACTACATCGGCGTCTTCGACCAAGGCATGTCGGTCATCCATGAAAATGACGTCGTGAAACGCGGAGTCTGATAGTTTGGCCGCATTGCCAGCGCCCGATTGCATATGCAACCGAGCGCCAAGTTTGAGCAATTTAGCGGTGAGTGATGGCACCAAGGAAACGCGTCGTTCATGGGGGTGCGTTTCTTTTAAAATAGCAAGGTTCACGTACATGGTGAGATCCTTATTCTGGAGCGTCGAGAGTGGCTAGGCGCACCAATTTTTTGTTAACGAATTCCTGAATCCCCATGTTGCCGAGTTCACGTCCGTAACCAGAGTTTTTAATACCACCAAAGGGTAGTTCTGCATCCGTCCAGTCGATGTTGTTGATGAACATCATGCCGGTTTCAACTTGGCTGGCGACACGTTTGCCTCGCTCGATGTCTTTGGTGTAAACCGAGCCGCCTAAACCGAAGTCAGAGTCGTTTGCCAGAGCAATCGCTTCGTCTTCGTTTTTAACGCGGAAAAACATCGCGACTGGGCCGAAAAATTCATCGCGGTACGCTGGGTTGTCTGGCGTGACATCAGTGAGAATAGTGGGTTGCATGAAGGCGCCTTTGCGATCGAAGCGTTTTCCGCCGATCAGCACTTTTGCACCATGAGCGACCGCCGCATCGACTTGCTTGAGCAAACCGATTAACGCTGATTCAGTAGACAAAGGGCCAAGCGTGGTTTTTGCATCCAATGGGTCACCAGGCTTGAGTGCACTAAGCGCAGCCTGAAATTTATCCAGAAATTTGTCTGCTAATTCATCGATAACGATAAAGCGTTTTGCAGCGCAACAGGTTTGACCTGCGTTGTACATGCGCCCCCATACTGCCCATTTGACGGCTTTTTCTAGATCGGCATCTTCAAGGACAATAAAAGCATCACTGCCACCTAATTCCATGGACGATACTTTGAGATTGTGTCCTGCACTAGAAGCAACAGAACTACCTGCTGGGACGCTACCGGTTAGTGCGACACCCTTTATACGAGGGTCACTGATTAGATTATTGGCTTGCTCGTGAGAGACAAATAAATTGGTATATAAGCCTGCTGGAGCGCCAGCTTCTGTTAATAATTCCTCAAAGGCGATGGCGCATTGCGGAACACAGGCAGCATGTTTGACTAAGATAACATTGCCAGCCATGAGATGCGGGCCAGCGACTCGGGCTAATTGGTAGTAAGGGAAGTTCCAAGGTTCCACACAAAGGATCAAGCCAATCGGGCTGCTTTCCATGTGTGCTTCGCCTCGAGTCGGATCGAGTTTGACTGGAGCAAGGAAACGTTCAGCGTTTTCTGCGTAATAGGCCATGATTCTGGCGCTGAATTCGACTTCGCCTCGGGCTTCATCAATTCGTTTGCCCATCTCAAGCGTTGCTTTTTGGGCGAACTCATCAGCACGGGCATGCAGTATTTCGCCCGCTTTGGCGATGATAACGGCACGTTCAGCGTAGCTTTTTTTACGCCAGATTTGATAGCACTCAGCGGCGGTCGCCATTTTGTCTTCAAGTTCTTTATCATTGATATTCTCGAAGGATTTTTGAATTTTGCCATCGTAAGGGTTAACACTTTGGTAACTCATGGTGAAGCATTCCTTATGTTCGATTTAGTCAGCGGATGCTGGGATCAAATGATCTTGTTGCTAGAGCCTATTCTTCTTAATTCATCTCGTCAGTGCGTTTGCGAACAGAGTGGATTTGTATACATGCCGCACTTTTATATAAAACAGATGGGTGCATTTTTTAGTACTCGTTATTTACACTGTTTTTTTTATTATATTTTTTATTAAAATTTAATAATTCGTTATTTATTGAATGGTTTTTTGTTTGTTTGTGTGTTGGCGTACATACAGTTGATAAATAACTCATGTAGGTTGATCAACTTGTATTCAATTTAAAAAAGAGATTTTTAGTAATTTAAAACTATGGATTAAGAGAAGTGTTTTTATTGTTTTATTTCAACACCCTCGTGACTCATCAGAGCATGTTTAAGGGATTTGAGAGGGCACTAAGGTATGAGTCAAATTATACAGAAATCGTTTTTTACACTGCGCCGTCATGTGCTGAAAGGCTCATCTCTGGCGGCAATCGTTGTCATACTCGCGGCTTGCTCACATAACCCACATACAAAGATGTATGGCGCTTTACAAGCCGCTGAAATGACTATTGAAGATGTCGACCGAAATGGTGTGAATGGTTATCCCTCACCTGAACTCATTGAATCCCGCAACAAACTTCAACAAGTTCGAGTGGCAGTGGAAATGGATCAAGTCCCCCTAGCTTTGTATTTAGCGCAAGAATCACAAGTGGATGCCGAACTGGCACCAGCTAAAGCGCCCTTGATTAAAGAGCAGCAAGTCAATGCTGACATTGAAGAAGGTAAAGATGCCTTGAAATAAGAACTGGATCGCAATATAGGAGCAGACTCATGAGTGCATTAAATATTGGATTTTATCAAGTAGCCGGGATGACATCCTTGGTTGTACTTGCTGGTTGCACTGATCCTGCAACGAAGCCAGAAGGAATGAACAATGTGCGTGCTAAGTTCACGCAGTTACAGATGAACTCTCAGTTAATTCAGTCCGCACCGCTAGAGTTTAATGATGCTGAACAAGCATTGCTGTCTGCAGAACAACCAATAGAGGATAAAGTACTAGGTCATTATCTGATGATGGTTGCAGCTCGAAAAGTCGATATTGCTGAAACGAGTGCAAGAAGTCGAATGCTGATCTTAGAGCGTAAGCAACTTAATCAACAACGTAATGAGGCTAAATTGGCGGCAAAAAATTGCGATGCCGCCATAGCGCGTAATGATGCAATGAAGTCTAAAGCCGATGCAGAAAAGTTGCGTATGGAAGCAGACGAAGAGCTCAATCGCAGTCAGGAATTTCAGCAACAACTTGGAATACTCAATGCCAAAACGACGAAGCGAGGCATGATTATGACTCTGGGTGATTTGTCTGTTACATCAGGCAAGGCGCAGCTACAGCCAAACGTGCTGTTTGACCTGGACAAGTTGGTCGTCTTCCTTAATAAGTATCAAGGACGCAGCATCGTGATAGAGGGCAACACTGACAGTGTTGGCAGTAAAGTACTTAATCTTAGATTGTCCCAACGCCGAGCTTCAGCAGTCAGAGGTTATTTAGCTGGGAAAGGCATTAATGCTGGTCGTTTATTGGTTGTGGCGAATGGTGAGGACAGTCCATTAGATACTAATAATTCTAAACTTGGACGTCAGCATAATCGTCGAGTAGATATTGTTATTTCGAATGCCGTAATGTCTAGATCAAAAGCCATATTGAATGGATTGGCTATTAACTCTGTCGAGTTTCCAGAGAAAGTCGTAAAAGACAGTAAACAGTAATTGTTTTAAAAAAATAAGAAATTTTAAAAGTGATTTCAAAGTAAATTATTTAAAAATAAGAACCTTGATAAGACTAAATATTATCAAGATGCTTTATTATTTAATAAAGATATGATCTATATCATATTTTTATTGTGAATAATCGATCGTCCTTTCACAGGGCGTTAATAATGATATTTAAATTTCCAACCGCTTGCACCATTAATTTGCGCTTTTGCATTAGAGGCAGCAATTAAATCCATATTTAAAAAGGAACGAGACAATGAATAGGAAAGACGCTTATCAAAAAAAACTCCAGTCACAATTGGACGAATGGAACGCAGAAATCGACAAGCTTAAAGCAAAAGCTGACGGTGCAGAAGCCGATGTACAGCTTGAGTACTACAAGCAAATCGAGGAACTGCAAGCGATGCAAGAATCGGCCAATAGTAAAATTATCAAGCTGAAAGAAGCCAACGACGATGCATGGGAGGATCTAAAAGCAGGTATGGATAGTGGGTGGAACTCGCTCCGCAATGCGGTTAAGTCGGCAAGCTCTAGATTTAAATAAACAGAGTAGACTCATCCCTAGTGCCCATAATAGGAAAAAAACCATGTCCAACAATATTGTTTTGTCATTTAGTTTTTACTGCCGT
>TARA_R110000764_G_scaffold57488_2_pt1 | contig 24315 bp, 44 predicted proteins | sample TARA_R110000764 | Tara Oceans TARA_R110000764 (sample SAMEA4398111) | marine metagenome | biome: Polar Biome; feature: [SRF] surface water layer (ENVO:00010504); material: water (ENVO:00002006), including particulate matter (ENVO:01000060) such as... | depth 5 m | reverse complement strand
AAATCTTTGTCATTATGTGCGGCGTTACAAAAGCCGCAAGTTTTGCAAGTATCACCACGCCAACCAAAATATATTAGTAATTTAATGAACATTACTCACCTCTACTTTTGTGTAAGGTCTTTGACCATTATCTCAAATTCTGGCGTACCATCTTCTTTAGATATAACGATAGGCTCGCCAAATTTTAACCCGTGTCTAGCAACAGCTACGATAGCCTCAATAGTTACGTCTTGCTTATTCGCACCCCAAGTACAGCCATCTTTTAACACCGTACCTACGAATATTTTACCCGTTAAAGGGCTTGTTGCTATATGTAGTTTTTTCATAATAAATTCCGTTAAAGTTTACCTAGCGCTAGCGTGGCCTACAGTAAAAAATACAACTATAAAATCACCGCTAGCTAATTACGTTTTATTCTAGGCTTAAATGTAATAACTGTCAAGCAGGATTAGTACCCGGATTATAATTCGTATTACCTAGCCGAAAAATACACTTCAGCGCCTTCAATTTGACGAGTCAGTTTTGCGTTTTTACCGTTAACCTTAATCATAACCACGTCGCCAGAGCTACGCATATTACTTAGAGCTGATTTAATTTTCTTCTCGCATCTACCCGGTAATTTTTCAATCATTCGCTTTTGCGTCAAGCCTCGGCTTGAGCCTTTTAACATTCTGCCTATATCATCTTTCATGCGTCACCTTTGCGGCCTGTATCGACCGCTAATTGATTATAAATACTTTGCTATGCAAGCGTTAGGGCTTAGTAATTTAAGCTCTATACACTCGTCATATTTGTATTGAAAATAAAAGTGGCTAGCTGCCAATATAACCACTCCTGCTATTAATGAGACCTTTGATACTTTATTCATCTAAAAAGGGATATCATCGTCAAAATCCATTGACGAGTCCATTACTTTCCCGGCTGTTGGTAGCCTCCCTGCTGCTGTGGCGCTTGCTGCTGAAAACCGCCTTGTGCTTGAGTAAACCCACCTGCATCACGCGGGGGATTTTGTTGCCCGTTAAACTGATTTACTGGCGCTTGCTGTTGCTGCGGTGCTTGATAACCTTGATTTTGTTGCGGTGCTTGCTGCTGAAAACCGCCTTGCGCTTGCTGGTTGCTTTCGATGTATTTAGCGCCCTCAAGTCTTGCGCCTTCCATTTGTAATTTAATGTGCTGTCTGCCGTCATTTTTACTAATATTTACATCAATCTTTAGTCTTTCACAGTTAACCACAACAAAGTTACCTTCAACTAATGACGTATTATAATAATCAATCTGCGCCGGTGACTTGGCAAAAATAGCCGCACTGTAATTTGTATAATTCTTCTCGCCAGTTTGGCGGTCTTTTACCACTTCTGATAACTCGATGATAAACATTGTTGATTGACCATCTTGGCCGCAACCCTGTTTGACGTATGGTGCTTTTCTTAATTCTCCATGTACTATGTGCATTTTTATATTCCTTATGTGTTGATTGTTAGTGGGCAAAGTTGGTAGCTCTTAACTGTTAGCGTTACGTCGCTGCCTAAATCGTTGTATACGCAGATTTTATTCATACCGCTTTTTCGTTCGTATTTTAAAAAGGCCATTCCCGCCATGCTGCTAAAAGATACTGTAATCAATAACGCTGCTATTACTTTTTTCATTTTCCATACTCCGATTATTAAATTAGGTGATAACGTCCTTGTTATCGGTTGGGAACTATTTGATTCTTAACGAGCTGTTGCCGCGTGTAATTTCTGCGCCTGGTATTGTTTCGCCTGCTTTTAATTGCGATAAAACTAACTTTTTATCTACCGCCCACGTCTCAGGCTTAACATTAAAATAATCCATCGGTATTGCCTTTTCATCTGTAATACCGACAACTTCGCGCCCTTTTACTCGGCTAACTTTGAATAAATCAAATTCGTGTTTTTCATCGTCCTTCATGCTAATTAATAGCCACGATTTAACCCTCTCCAAAGCGTTAAAATCAGACTCTCTAAGTACCTCTATTCTTTTTACCTCATCAGTCTTAGCGTTTAATTTACATTGAAGATTGTTGATAACGAATAGGTAACTTTCAATTTTATCTTTACGTTCGCTGTCTAGTAACTCTAAATGGTCGGCAACATCATCTAAACTAAAATCTCCACTTTCAACTTGTGCCAGTATTGCTGCTTGGTCTTCTGTTAACTCTCTAAGTGATACGCTCATTATATTAAACCCCTTACTTGCTCTTTATATTTAGCTGGTAAATCAGGGTTATCAATAGTAGTTTGCCCTGACTTTATAGCGTCAACCCATGATTTAATGTCAGAATTTACTTGGTTCTTACTCGCACCGTTACCGTCATCATCCTCACTTGGAATTCCAGCGATAGCTTGTAGGCTATACCTCCTGCAATATGTAATTGCCGAACCTGCACCTTGTGCATCCTGCTTACTTAACTGAACAGTAAAACTATTACTCAACCACTCGCCAGAGTCGTGCATTAAAATTGTTTCTATACCTATCCTGCCACCGTCTTCAATAGGGAACTGAACATAAGACAAACCGTTATTGGCGAAAGGCTCTTTTACCGCCTGAACCACTGACCCCAAATCAGCATACTTTTGTTTAAAAAAGGGGTTTTCTTTCCCTTTACTAGCACCGCCCATCTCTCCTTGGGCCTTGTTCATTGCCACAGCTAAAAACTTAATCGAAGTTGACTTATTCATCTAACTCACCTTATCCAAATGTAAACCAGCCAAAAACAAATCCTCTTGCTTTGCTTTTAAAAACTCGATTGCCTCATGGTGTGGCAAAGTCAATGCGTCGCCGTAAAAGTAATGTTTTACGCCCTTGATTGTGATTGTAATAGTATCAGCATCCATTACCCTTCCCCTTCTTCATTTATGCGAATTAAAAACCCGTTAATCGACTCTTTAACCTGTGATACTGTCTGATAATCTTCTCGCGCTATCTCAAAAAGTAGGCGGTTTAATATGTCAGTTTTAGCTAGCTTAATACACTTTAGTGTGTGCTTTCTGCTCGCCTCCATTTGAATATGTGTTGCGTTAATCATTTGTTTATTCCTCGCTTGAATTTGGTAGCGCCTCATTTGCCCTGTTTATAGTCGGTGCGTGTGGTTGCTAACTCCCTAATCTCTCGACTTGGGGTAATTATACTACATTGATTCGATATAACAACAATTATATTCGATTAAGTGCAAATAATACTATTTGACATTTGTCATAGATTTATTTACTATTTGCCATATCCCAATTAAAGAGCATTTAACATGAACATAAAACAAGCGGTACAAAAGGCGGCAATCGATAACGGTATAGGCGGAGTATTAGAGATGGCATCACATTGTGGTTTATCATACGAAAGAACGGTCAGAGTTTGGAAGGGAGACCACAGCGCTAAACTTGCCGATGTAATTACAGTATTGAGTTCTGTAGGTTTAAAGCTTTGTATTGAATCAACCTAAATAACTAACCGCCAATTAATAAAAAGCCGCTATCTAAGCGGCTTTTTTATGCGCTATGTAAAAATATTTTCCAACTCCACATAATTCAAATAATGACTCATATTTATTTTAGCTGACTCTTCACGCCCCGCTTCAATATCAACCTCCCACGCTTTGTAGAACGTCGCTATTTTCTCTTGATACCAATTAATCATAGTTTACCCATTAATTTATCTCGGCTAACCATTATGATCTGACAAGGCGTTTCACATTTACCGCGCCATATAATCAAACACTGACCTTTCGTATTTCCATTTGATTTACTTCCATTGCTAGCAATAAACCCTATACGCCCCGATATCAACCTAACCTCGTTCGCTGTACTGACGGCTTCAGAAAACCATTTGGTATCTGTATTCGCGTTAACAAGTGCGACAACGGTTATATTATGCTCTTTCGCTTGGTCAGCCGCACGATTTAAAAATAACTCTGTTTGTGAGTATGGTGGATTCATAAATGCGGTCGCATCTTCGCCGAAATAATTCCACGGGCTAGTTAATGCGCTGTGTGTTTCACTAAAAAACATTCCTCGCTTTGCGTTTTGGCTACTGGCGCAAACATCGAGAAAAAACTTAAACTCTTCATCTAAAGCGTTAAACAGCGCCTTCGGTGTTTGCCATAAATCTTTCTCCGCTTCAGGTGTATTGCTTTTATTTACAAAGCTTTCTTTAATGCTATCCATTACGCTTCTACCATCACATTGTTAAGTTTATCTTTCGCAGCTTTACGCCATAAATTAAGCGTACTAGCCCCACAACCTATTTCCGCCGCCGCTTCTTTAACTGACATGCCGTTAACAACCAAGCGTAACCCTTTGCGCTTTGTTGCCTCGCTGTGCGTGTATTGGCTTCCTTCTACTACGCCCGGCTTCTTCTTTTTTTTTGTTATTTGCGGATAAATTAAAGCTATTGATTCTGAATTTAACATTTTACACCCCTTCAATATGATGTTGATGCTTACGGATTAGCGCCTTTATATTTACGTCGATACTCTTCTGCTGTTACTCGTCCCAACCTCCGTTAAAGCCATCAATTAACGCTTGGCACATAACGCCCAAGTCTTTTTTAAGTTTGATGGTTTCTAACTCGAATGTGTTGCGCTCTAATATCATTTGCTCTAATTGACCATCGTTAATCATTCTTCTACCCCTTGTTGTTTAGTTTGTAGTTATCGTGTAATCAAGCAACTCAGTTGCCGTTTCTGTCGCTACCTCGGTGTTAATATCGAGCTCAGACATTGGCTGCCCACTTATACGATTAACCATCTGTATTAGCTCTTTGTGAGTTTGTGGCATATCACAACCCCTTTCCTCGCTTATGGTGTACTCGTATGATTTTGTAACCTCAACGTAAAAAGTTATTTCCTTAATCCCTAAATCTTTCATCATTCATTCACCTTGTTTAGTTTGTTAGTGGTCTTTAGTTTTTTTCTAACTTCGCGCATAGCATCTAAGCCGCGCTGTCTTCCGTCTTCTAATTGTTGTGGACTCATTCTGTCTTTAATGACGGTATTCGTTTCTAATCGCTCGTTTGAGGTGTTAATCGACTCATCATAGCCAGAGTTTATAAGCTCGATGTATTTCTGATTGAATTTAGCCTCTGATTTTTTTATATCGGCTTTGTTTGTAGCGTTATTTAGTGACCACCAATCAACACGTTTACATAATTCGATTATTATCGGGCGCGTGTAGAATTTTAACGGTGTAAACATTTTTTGATTGTTGCGATATTTTATGCAATCTTCCATTGCTTGCGTTTCACTTGGATAACCTAAGTCTTCGGCTGTTGGCGTACACCATGAAATAAATTTACCGCAGCTTGGTAGAAAATCGCTTTCTGAGCTTCTAGCTTTTGCGAACCCAAATTTAATTTGTTCCATAGTGCAAATATTGTTTTCACTAAAGGCTTTCGTCCATTCCATTTTTGCGCCATCAATTTCCTTTTGCGTTTTCCAGTTGTATTGCCAAGCGGGAAATATTTTTGATAGTTGATCAAACACTTTGTTGATAATTGATTTAGCAAATTCATCAATGGCAACGTGCTGTGATGTTGTCGCAATTGGTTTGTAATTGTTAATTAACGTAGATAAGTCTTTCATGATTAAAATCCTTGGTCTTGTAAATGCCAATCGCTATTTGCGGAGGCTTGTAAAATATCGCCTTTGGTTTCTTCTTGTTTGTTTCTGGTAATCCATCCACTAGCTGCTGATTGCCATTTCTTCATTTTACTTTTGCCAACCATCCAGTTTTTAGAGTCGTAGAATAACCAGAACTTTTCAGCCTCTTTTGCTGTTGAACCTTTTGACTCAAAATAAGAAACGGTGTCAATATCTAACGGAGGTGAAAACCTCCCACTATCTACTCTACTCTTCTCTGCCTCTCCTCTACTCTTCTCTTCTGAGGGAACGCTTGTCGTAGCAAGTTGCGTTTCATTATGTAGCGGAGTGCTAGCGTCATGCTCCACAATAAGGAAGCCAGCATTTATAAGGGCTTCAAGGTTTACCTTTGTTGATGCGCCTATCTTTTTTGTGATCCATTTGTCATCTAGCGGCATTTCGTTTTTAGTTCGGCTTGCTAGCATCCAAATACAAAGCAAATGACCCTTGGCGGCATCACCTAGCATTTCAAATTCATAATCATCTAACAGGTGATTATGCAGCTTTATCCATGGTGGGTTTCTATCCTTGTAGTGCTGGAACTCACTCCAATTCTTTACGCTAAACATTGTTTTCATATATACTTACCTCGACCAATTAATTAAGCATCTTGCAGGGGTGCTTTTTTTATGCCTGTTATTCACCTAGCGCTATAAACTCACTAACACTAAAACCCAAAGCCTCGCTAATACTCACCAAGCTTTTTTGTTTTATACAGCCCGTTCTAATCCAGTTTGATATTTGCTGTCCAGATGTATTCAGCTTTATAGCTAAATCTTTATGCTTAACGCCTTTTGTTGCTATTGCTATTTTTAACGACTTACTTAAATCCATAATTAAATTCCTTTGTTTCTCAATGTGTAGATATTGTATATATTAAAATTATACTTGTAAACAAAAAACATATAAATATATACGATTATTGTATTGACCTATCAAATCACATGCGCTAATATTCAATCCATCAACAGCAACTAACGAGAATATTATTATGAATACAGCAACGGTTATAAAAAACAAACATGGCGATTTTGAAGTAGTGGTTAATGATGTGCGTGTTAAAGGGGGTTACTTTTCAAGAATGGAAGATTACGCAAATACAGAGGCGAATAAAATGGCAAGAATAATAAACACTACTAACAACTAAAGTGAGAATGAATATGACTATTATGGCGCGATGGGTTATTGAGCTTAATTGTAAATGCCCTAAATGCGATGATTATATCGACCTTCTTGATAATGGTGATTTTTGGGAAGATAACAGGGTGGAATGCTTAGAGCGTGACACCAAAAAAAGTAGAGGGGTTAATGTTTTTTGTGCAGAATGCGAGCATGAATTTAAAGTAGATTTAGAGTATTAATCAGTTAACAGGGGTAGAATATTATGTATAAAGATTTTTATTGTTTACGATGCGATCGTCATTTATCAGGTGAAGTACAGAGTGCTAAACACAAATGCTGTAATGCTTGTGCTTTGGCATTAGAAAAGCGTACAGCCTCACCTGAGCGCATGAAAGAAGATAAGCCAGCTAGTAGAAAGGTTAATCAGTACAGCAAGGCGGTGCGTGATATAAAAGCTCAGTCAGACTTCGAGCATGAGTTACTGGTTGCTAATGATTTTAACAGTTGGATGTTATGAGTAAGCGCAACAAGAAGCATAACCCACTTAGAATGTTGACTCTTGAGAATGAAAAGAGCCTTAAAAATGTTGCGGTATCGTACTTCGTTAATGATAACGATATTGAGCAACAACCTGAACCGATTAATCTACAGGGTGAATTATTAGAGATAACCAAGGAGCTAGCGGATTCGTTACAGCTTTACCCATACAAATGGTCAGTGATGTTATGCGTGTTTTGCGTGGAAAAAGGATTATCGACCATCAAAATGGAAATAGCCGAACTCGAGCATAAAAAAAGGCGTGAATATCAGCGAAATATTGTCGCTGACTTGAATGTTAAGCATCAAGCATTTGTAGCTAAGTTAAAGGCGCTTAATGTGAATGTTAGTGGCGTGGGTTGGATGGCTTCACCGGTAGGTCGTGACTTTGATGAAGAAGAAGTTGGGCGTATTTTTGAGAAGTTGGGCGCGTTTTAAATTAATAATAGGATAATGAATATGAATGTTTTAAGTTTGTTTAACGGAATGTCAGGCGGCATGATGGCATTAGAAAAATTAGGTGTAACGGTTGCTAAGTATTATTCAAGTGAAATTGACAAATACGCCAACCAGGCAACGCAAGCAATGTTTCCCGATACGATTCAACTAGGTGACGTTACCCAGTGGCGAGAATGGGATATTGATTGGGCTAGTATTGATTTAGTTACCGGGGGTTTTCCTTGCCAGGCATGGTCGATGGCTGGTAAGCAGTTAGGCGATAAAGACGAACGAGGCATGTTATTTTGGGTCATGCTCGATATTATGAAACACGTTAAGCATTACAACCCGAACGCTAATTTTTTAATTGAAAACGTGAAGATGAAAAAGGAGTTTGAAGAATATATAACTACACATACCGAAAACGCTTTAGGCCATGTTCATAAAATATTAATCAATAGCGCACTGGTATCGGCTCAAAATAGAAATAGATATTACTGGACGAGTTTTAAGGTTGACCAGCCGAAAGATAAAGGTATTTTATTAAAAGATATTATTGAGCATAATGGCGAATACACCTTGATGAGTGATAAGTTTGTTAATCGCCAGCATGGTCGCAAATGCTTACGTGATGATTTACACGGCAAGGCTGTTAATTTGTCGGCTATGGAGTACGTGAAGAATGGAAGGCAGGGTGATTATATTAAGTGCGGCTCAATAATTGGCCGCAAAATAAACCCTGATACTGGTAAACGTGATGACTACAACCCAAATATAAAAACAGTTCAACGCCTAGAAGTTAGGGGTGATGAAAAAACCAATACACTAACAACGGTTCAAAAGGATAATGTGGTTGTTACTACTATGAGAGTTGATACTGCCACCGACATAAAAGGACATGATTACAATAGACGCATATATAGTGATAAAGGAAAAAGCCCTACTATGTCAGCGTGTGGCGGTGGTAATTTAGAGCCGAAAGTTAGCCTTAAAAAATCAGAAAGCGAGTGTTTAAAAAATATTAATTACAGAAAACTAACACCGCGTGAATGTATGCGCCTACAAACAGTGCCAGAGCATCATATTGATACGTTATTAAATGCGGGTATTAGTAATACTCAGCTTTATAAAATGACGGGCAACGGATGGACGATAGACGTTATAAGTCATACCCTTAAAGGCGTAGTATAATGGAATTATTAGCAGTTTTAGCGGGTATGTCAGGGGTAGTTGTTATCTATCTTTTATACCTAAAATATTCGTATTTGCCGAATAGATATTATTCGCATAAATACCGTAGATGGATTAAAAAATAATGAGCATAACAGTAGCACTTTTAGCAATTTTATTAATGATATTTAGCTTGGCTTTGATTGTGGTTAATCGATACATATACCTGAAGGAGTTGGTATTGCTGGCGGCTTGGACGTTGTTTGTGGGTGGTGCGGCGATTGCTTGTACTGCTATTTTGTTTATCATTTTAGGGTAGTTAATAAATGAAAAACTTCAGTTTATCGTTAACAACTAAGCAGGCGTTTGACTCACAAGTCAGTAAATTATTATCTGATAATCCATCACAGGGTTTCTTTGTCAATATAACCAAACGCGAGAAAAAGAGGTCTGCATCGGCTAACTCTGTTTATCAAACTTGGTACCCTGCAATTTCTGACTCACTAGCTTTAACAATTAACGAGGCAACCAGGTATATAAAATTTCATTTTGGATTGCCTATATTATTTGCTAATCAAGATTTTGGGTTTGCTATGCACACTGGCTATAAAGTAGAAGGGTTTTTTAACTTAGATTATGCTGACCAACTAATTCACATGGATAAAATGCCGGTAACTAGAATGTTTACGACTAAAATGCACAATAAACTCAGGGATGATATTCAGCACTTTTTCGGGTCGCAAGGGTTAGCTTTAGAGTATGAAAAATAATTTTGTAACAATAATCAAAGATTTGGAGGCTATACGAATGCCAGTAGCTAAACTCAAATGTAAATGCCACGGCGAATATCAACTAAGAGAAAGCCTAATCACTACGCCTAAAGGTAAATTCTGTTCTTATGAGTTAATGATTAAATGGGCGGATGAGCAAACGTCAAAGCGAATTGAGCGTGAAAATAACAAAGCCAAACAAGTAGTGGTTAAAAAGGAAAAGGCGTTTAATAGTGAGACTAAGCGCCTTAAAGAAACCATCAAACCTAAATCTAAATGGTTAGCCGAAGCACAAGCGGCGTTTAACAAGTATATTAGGATTCGTGACTATCTTGATCCTTGCATTGCTTGCTTAAAGCCAAGGGAAATAATCGAGGCAGAGCAAGCGTGGAAAACTGGGGGTTGTTGGGATGCGGGTCATTTTAAAACGCGAGGCGCTAAAGGTCAGTTAAGATTTATTCTTTTTAATGTACATAAACAATGCAAGTCTTGTAATGGAGTTGGTGGTAAGTTTTCAGCTAAAGCCGCAACTGTTGACGCTAATTATCGAATTAATTTAATTGATAAAATTGGCATTGATAAAGTTGAATGGCTTGATAACAACAATGATATTGACTTAAAGAAAGGTGATATTGAACACTTGAAGCGAGTCAAAAGAATATTCACTAAGCGCGCTAAGTTTTACGAAAAGAGGTTATTATGACTAAACAAGAATATGATTTATATGTATTTGAATGTGAATGTAACGGCGAAATACCGCTACCTTATTCAGTATGAAAAAAGCCGCTTGTTAGGCGGCCTTTTTTTAGAATGGTATTATCATCATAGAGTAAACAATAGACTCACTAATACCAGATTTAACACGACCCGTACCATCCCCTAAAAGCTCCACCTCAAACGTCCCGTCAACGTCTGATCCAGACAGAAATCTTAGGCTATAGTCTGTATTTGACGCTCTTTTAAGTGCCATAGCCTCGTAGACTTTGAATGACCCATCAGGACGAGCATAGGCAACAGATACCTTTACATGCGCTATGCTAGAAGATAGTTTTATATCTTCCGTAAAATCAAACTCAACAAAGGTGGTGGTATTCTGTGTAGTTGATGCAGACGCACCCTTTAACCATAAGCCCCCACTGGCGTTTATATACCGCTGCTTACTTTGTCGAGTTGCGGGCGTTGCCTCGGCCCTATCTATTTTAATGTAATCAACTGCATTACCATCTTCAGTGCCTGAAGTTCCTCCTTGGTCTGCGACTGTGGCCCCCTCAATTCCGACAATTGCCGTGTTGAACTTGAACATACTTAGCGTATTTGTAAATCTGTTCTCAAAGTAGTGACTACTTGAGCCGACATGAATGCTACCTCCTGCTGAACCATTCCACACGCCTTTCCAGTGTATTCTCCCCGGACCTGCTACGGAGTTACCTATCCAATTAACATTTCTAGTGTTACCTTCCATGTGCAGGTCAAATATACCTTCATTGATGCCTATGCCGTCTATGTAAGTTACTGCATAAGTACAACTCTCAACACTACCCCTGATTCTTAGCGTGTTGATTGCCGATGTTGCGGTATCAAGCAATATCCCATCAACAAAGCCGATTATTACCAAATCTGGTATTTCGATTGAGTTTATTGAGGATGATGATCCTTCACTACCTCTGAAAACAAGACCAGCCCCTAGTCTAAAGGCGTTACTATTTCTTAATGATATAGGCCCGAAGTTAATATAAAACTCCTTATCTAGCACCAGCATCTCAGAGCCTATACCGCAATTCTCTACGTTCACATCGCCAAGGTAAGACTGTCTTGTGTAATACTTAACTTCAATCCCTTGTACGTACTCAGCACCATCAAGGTTCACCGTTATCCCTGAGAATGAACAAGCTGTCAAAGCTGACTCATCACTAGACCGTAGTTTAATGCCAACTACTAAGTTACCAGCTGTACCATTAACCCCTACATATTTAAAAGACGTTCTATTCTTTACGCCAGATATAGCCCGCTTAGTAACCATGTAAGGCCAATTCTCGTCATAGTTAAATACACCTTCTTCAAAGTGCAATGCCTTGATTCCTTCTGAGTTGTCGTATAAGTAGTTAATTAAAGGAACTACATTAAAGTCTGTATCTGGTACAGCACCTAGATCAAGTGCGGGCATGTTTGTACTTGTTACTCTTAGTTTTAGCGCTAATGTAGATACCCCTGTACATGCAACAATAGTAAATGGATTTACTGTAACGCCGCTAGCAAAAACATAATCCCACATAGCACCCCCACCGTTTCCAGTTGTGCGCTCTGCTAGGTTTACTGCATCACCAGCTGAAGCGTATTTATTTTCAACTGCTGATTGAAGCGTAGGAAAGTTAGCAACATCACCGTTGCTTCCGTTTGCATTGAACTTAGCGTTACCGTCGTAATATACTTGCTCCATCTTGCTGTTAAGCACTTTGATCGAGTAATTACCAGCCGTATGCAACACAACAGGATCTCCATTAAAAACAGCAATACCGCCTGCGCTTGTTCTTATTGGTTGTGATATTTCCGTCCCTTCGTTGGGACATACGCAGCTACCAGTCATGTTAACCACTTTACGATTAATCAATACTTCAGGGTCAGTATTAGGCTCTCCAACGTAAATATAACCTAAACAAACAGGTTTGTTTCGAGTTGGATCAGGATAGTATTTGTACGGTAACTCTACGATATTTAAACTCATTTTAATTCACCTTTTTAGTTTGGTTTGGTGGTTTGGTTTTCTTTGTCGTTTTTTGCTAAACTGTAATTATTATTACTTAACTAGGATTGATATGATTCTTGCATTAATTATAGCCACAACTTACTTCGCGGCTGAATCACTTGAAACAAGGGGCGAACAAGTGATCGTACAGCTTATTGGTATCGCCGCTATTGGGTGTTATCTTTCATAACCTCTTGTTGTGAAGCTGAACCAGCCGCCGCGCCTGCCGATAAATTCATAGCTCTTTGCCCTCTTGCTATATCAACGGCATCAATCAAAGTCTCATTTGCTATCATACGAAGATCATCCAAATTTACTTTAGGGTCGCCAAGTAACTCTGCTAAATCTTCAGGGTTTCTTTTTGCCTTTGGTACTGAGGTTAAATAAGCCTTTGTTATCTCGTCACCATTAGAGCCAGCCCTAACAATCTTATCTACAAGGTCTGATTTTCCTAATGTTCTTTTATAAGCTATCTTTCTAGCTACCGAACCAACCAAGGCTGGTGCAGCTAGTGCGATAGGGTTAACTACAGCTGCACCAGAAGCGGCGATTAATGGTATTAAGTTATTAGCACCGCCACCAGATCCAAAACCCATAGTACCGATAAACTTAGCTGTATCAGTGGCCTTGTCGCCCCTGATTACATCTTTCATTGACGCTATCTCTTTTTTAGAAAAAAACTTAGACTTCTTCTTGTTGTTAACTATTTTTCTAAGCTCTATTCTTAACCCGTTTTCCGCACCAGAAGCGACTTCAGTTGACCTTTCTATTGCATCAGTTATTGTTTCAGACCTCTTAGCTCGCCCGTATAATTGCCTAGCTATCTTGTACTTCTTGGCTGTTTCCGCCGTACCCCTTATTAATGATGCGTTTGTCACTGAATCCATAAACCCGTCTAGTTCGTCAATCATAACCCGACCTAGCATGGCTTCGCTAGCGTCAGGGCTTTTTGCTACCTGTTGAGCTATGTTTCTTTGAATTTGAAGCTCACTCAACAACTGCGGGCTACCCTTCATATCCTTTAGGGCATCTAACGCACCTGCGGCTTTTGCTGTGACTCTAGGATCTAACCCTTTTTTTCTTGTTTTAACTGCTATTTTATTTACCAGTGAATCGATTACATTTGCCTTAACCGAAACACCCGCATCATCAATCTCTTTGTAAATAGCCGTAGCTGTGTTTTTTAAGTCTTTAGCTTGTGGTGCTGATTCGACAATAGCTTTATTGATTTGTTTTTTAGTTGGTACTTTAGCACCACCCTTTAAAGCCTTAGACACGCCAAGACCTAAAGCCTCAAATACTGCTGTCGGCAATGTGTGCGCTATTGCTGAAAGTGCGGGGCTACCTGTGTACTCTAAAGTCGTATCTCCTAACGCTGACTCTGTAGCCTTTATTGCTTCACCTACTGGCGCTAAAAATTCACCAACTGACTGTAATTGCCCTTTACCCTCGTCGCTTCTAGGTTTATAGGTCATTGCCTCTTTAGTTGCTTTTACTGCATTGGCTGCCGACCCTTCATCAGCGAATGGATTTAGAGCCTGAGCTATACCCGCTAAACCTGCAACAGGCTCGGCAATCATTCCGCTAGCTAACGTGCCTGCAACCTCTAACCCGCCAACAATATCCTCACCGATTGATGATTCTGGTTGTTGTGCCTTCATCATGGCTGCAATTCTTTTTGCTCCGTTAGTGTCGCCAGCATTATGGGCGTTTCTCAATGCCGCCATTAAATCAGCCATAATTAACCCCCGTACATTTTAGCGAGATCTTCATCAGAAAGATCATCAGTAGTTTTTACTTTTACTTCTGGCTCACCTCCACTCATTGCCATCATAATCTCTTCTGCTGAAAAATCATCTCCCAAGTTTTTTGCTGCTCTCATCCCTCTCTCTGCTGAGCGCTTTATTACTTTGGCTAAATTTTTGAGTATGCGTCTGTTACCTTCAACTGACTTACCTAGACCAGACTCCATCTTTTTGAGTTCTAGCATTTCATTTACTGTAAATGCCGCCCCAAATGTTGGTTTAAGCTGCTTTAGCACGCTTTTACCTAGTTCGTATGATAATTCAGCTTCGTCGGCAGACTCTATACCTAAAGTCTGTTTTGCTCTAATCAAGGCGTTATCAATGCCGCCCGTTTTAACTGAGTCAAGTAGGGCGATAGATCGATTTACAGCTTTTAAATTATCCGCTGAATCCACTCCGCTATCGACATACCCTTGTCGCCTTTCTTCTTGGCTTTTCTTTCTTGCCGTCCTTATTGATGAATCTTCTTTTATTTCAGACTTGGATTTTTCATAGTCTAGCTTTTCATCGAGGGATGGTTTTTCACCACGTATTACTTTTAAATGAGTCTCCTGAACTTCTGGTGTTTGCTTATTAAACCATTCAGTTTCCTTTACCCTTGCAGGCATATCTGAACCATCAGCACCATAACCATAGCTACCCTTAGACTCTTCAGCGCCAAGGTATTCAACGGTTAACTCTCGCAGGCTCGCACCTGTTGGGTCGGCCATCAGTCGGTCAATATCACTTTGATCGACATCATCACCTTCAAATTCAACCATTTCAGCAAATGCCTTGGGTTGATCTTTTACAGGCAGACGCTGTATTTGATGGATCTTTCTTACTGCATCTTTATTAGCGTTATCACGACTCGCAGCGTTGCCCTGTTGCTGCTGTTGTAAATATCCTGCGACTTGCTGTGCTGCCTGTGGTGATTGTGTCGTTAGTTGCTGGAACGCCTCTACATCACCACCCATTGCGCGTGAGGCTAAATCATTAAGCCCTTGCTGTGCATCCTGTTGGTTATTGCGTTGTACTGCTTGCCCTATTTGACCAATAGCACCACCTAACGACTGTCCGATACTCTGTGAAGCTCTTGCTTGTGTCATTGAGCTATTTACTAGCGGTGACATATCAACTTGAAAACCTGCCATTTTAAAAACCTCCGTAATTGATTGCTAAATAATCGCCGCGTTCGACAACAAGCTCAGGACGAACCTTTTGAACCTCTTGTGCGATATGACCTTCATCACTACCGGTTAAGCCAAGTTCAAGCGCCTTATCATTCCAGTCCCACGAATACCAAGGCAAATCATTCTTCTCACCTATTTTAACGATATTCTTTTTGAGTCTTTTATCTGAAAAAGCAGTTGCACCGGCACCGATGAGTGAACCACCAAGATTGCCATACATAGCCTGCTTACCTGCCGCTTGGTTTTGTTTACCTGCCGCCGTTGCAATATCAACACCAGCAATTTGCCCACGGGTAGCGCCTTGTCCTGCAATGATGTTCTGTGCCGCTGTACTGTATGCATCAGTTGCGCCAAATCCTGCGTTAGCGATTCCTTGCTTACCTTGTAGCACTTGGTCCACTAGGCTCATCAATACGTTTTGGCTGTTTTGTGCTAGGTTTTCCTGAGTAGTACCAGACCTAAAGGCACCAGTCATTTGTGCATTTCTAGCAATAGCATTTTCGCCTTGGCTAACGAGTGATGACATAAATGGCGATTGCATTGCTTGGTCAATAATAGGCTGCTGATCGCCTTGATAGTAACTAGCCAAATCACCAAATGCCTGATTACCTGCTTCCATAGTCGGGTTATAAATCCCTCCTATTTCAGTTTGTAATTGCTGTTGTTGTGCTAGTGTTTGCTGCCCCAAATCATTGGCCTGTTGTGCTGCCGCATCTGCCGCTTTTCCTGCTGCCGTAGTGCCTGTGCGAAACTTTTCACTAAGACCACCACCAACCAACCCAAGGCTTGCTACGCTTGCAATCTTTGAAAATAAACCCATGTATTACCCCTTAAATATTTATATGTTAATTGTAACAGTTATGAACAGCTAATATTCGCCGGGTTCAATAAAGTTTATGTATGTTAAAAGCTCTGCTGAATTACCGTTAGCACCTGAAGACTCAATTTCAATAAGCACCTCTGAGTTAGCAGGTATAACCAGTTTTCGACCTTCTTTAAAAAATGTACTGCCTACGCCCGACACTGAATCCCTGTTGCCGCTTGAGTCTCTGAAGTATTGGTTATAAAGAAGAACAAAATCAGCGTCACCAGTTGGTCCTGTGACTACCGGGCTTGTTATCCATTCGCTTTGTGCTGTCTGGTTTATTAATTCAACATTAAGTGGCTTACCTACCGATACAGCGGTGCCGCCAGTATATGACCATGTATTAGCGTTCGATGTATCAACGTAAACCCTGACAGCTAATGTAAACTCGCCAGAGGATATAGCCGAGTAATCAATGTCTACCGTCACAGACTCAATGAATAAAGGTACGTTGCCTGTTTTTACTACCCTATAAACTGTTTCGGGCGCTGTAGATTGCCTCTGAAAAAACCCTGAATAATAATCACCATTCAATATTTTTTGGTCTACATAATTCGTCCCTTGATTTTCAACCGTTGTAGGTAATGGGTTAGGGCTTGTTATATTTACGTTCAGCGGATCGGGTAAAACTGGGTTGCTCATTTATATTACACTCCATTCTATGCCGTCAAATATGTATAATTCACTCCAATACTTGACGTTAATCAATCTATCGTTAAGGCCGTTTATCAAGCCAACCGTTGTTACCTCTTCATTTCTCCTCATAACGTGAATCATGTCATCCTTAACCGCATTAGTATCTAGTGTAACGATTATAGCGGCTGCATTATCACAAAGAATTACCTCGAATGCTTTAGCCTCTACACTGGCTACAACCTTTTTAGTTGTGAATATCCTAGCTTTCAAGTCTGTAATGTCATCAGAGTTTATATCAATATCGACTCTGTTAAGGTCAATATCAACTCTATTCTCTAAAACCAGAATCTCTAGCGCGTCTATTTCATCAGCTATAAATTTAGAATCCTGACCTATTCCTTGGTAATCTTTTATAAGTAAATCAGGCCACTTATCAGCCATAGACTTTAGTTGGCTATAACTTAATATAGCCCTTTGTGTTGTTGTAGCTCTAGGATCTGCCATTATGTAGCCTGTATATCAAGACGGCAGAATGCCATTCTCGACCTTGATGCAGTTCTGACTTTAAATGATGCGCTATTCCTAACATAACCCAAACGCCTAACCTCGAAGTTTTGATTGTAATCTAAGTTGGCCCCGTATTCGTCAGTCCATTCTTTGCCGTGAGTTCGTAAATCTTCAGACCGTGAAATAAATACAGTTGCATCATGGCTTGGTGCTATCCCTGGTATAGTTTCAAATCTGATACGGTCAACACTCAAGCCTTCCATATCAATCACCGGCGTATACAATAATCCACTCACTAACTCGCCGTAATGCGTGCAAGATGCATCATCTAAAAAACCAATGCGACCGTCTAATTTATCACCTATACACCACTTGCTAAAACGTGGATCGTAGTTCATATCTTTGCCGCGATAGTTTCCACACTCTAAACCTGTACTAATAACCGACCAAGCTACATCGATACCGAATTTTCTGGCTACAGTGTCATTGTAAGCCAATGTTTCATTAGGTAGGTGGGCAATCATCCAAGTAACACCGTCCTTTGTAAAAACCTCTATAACAGTCTTGGATAGCTCGTCACTGTTATATTTAGCAAGTACCTTTTCAATTTCTCTAGTTGTTATTGACTCGGCAGAACCTAATTGAATGATTGCGAATTGGTATTGAGTATTTATTCTTCTAGTTAGCGCGAACCATTGATCTTTATATTCAGCTTTTGCGTGTGTCCCTGCAATGCCAGACTTTACCGCTTTTTGCGCTATCCTTTGATATGAGAAGTTATCAGCACCAGCATTAACAAAATACTCTGTCGTTAATTCATTGAATGCTATTAGTTCGTTATCATCATTAAGGCCAACACCCCAAATCTTATCAGGTTGAAAGTCTGATCCGATAAAATCTAAAGGTTCATAAGCCCCCTCATCTAAAGCGCTTGACTGAAACAAAAACTCGCCATCAGTCAAAACAAACCTAAAATCAGCCCATACAATATCAATAACATTACCGATAGTGTCATCAACTATCTGCCTAAAGCCGTCAGTAGGATTGTAATAATACAACCTTCCACTTGCGACAATAGCCAAGTTAGTCAAGGAGTACGTCATTGAAACTTGATCAGTACCCGCAATAACACCCAATACCGCTACCGATTGATCGTCATTGACTCTTATTAGCTCCTGCCCCGATACCCGATATTGACCTTCCAAGCCAACACGCGCTACCCATATAGATCCACGACTAACCCCTTCACCTTGAGCGAAGTTGGATAGGCCGTAATAGTTAAGCATGTAACCCTGTTCGCCGTAAATGTTGCGCAACACAGCATAATAGTTAACCGGTAACGCATCGCGGTAATCAGTATTGTTATCAGCTCTATCGCCTTTTATAAATGGAATGCTTGGCACAATAAATCCTTATGGATAGTAGTTATTTTTACACTCGGTGACGTTATATATAACCTTTTTAGACTCAACATTACCGCGCTCATCAGTAGCCTTTGCACATACAGTAAATTGCCCTGTCGTAGTGAAGCTAACTGTAACGCTTGACGTTTCATCTTCAAACGATTCAGCGAGTAATGTCACACCTGGGCTAGCTTCATACTCTACCGAATCAATACATGATTCATTAGATAGCCATTGAGTCCAATTATTGTCCCACTGAAAAACGTCAGTTAAATATTTATTGATAGCACCATCGTCATTAGTATTTTCAGGGTAGAATTTAGCGCTGCGATAATCCTGCTCGTTACCAGAGCCAATAGGCAAGGTATCAGGCATTTGCATAGGCTCAACATTTACGAGTATCTGCTCAAGCGCACGCAGTCCTTTATCCGCATTCATCTTTAATGATATAGGAACTTGTTTACCAAAAAAATCAACCAACTCCATAGCTAGTAACTTTTTAAATGGCCCAGCCGTTTGTGCCGTTAATCCTGATAATGCAGTAGGGTCTGTTGTGCCGTACTCTAAAGGCTGTATATATCCTAAATTTAGAGTAGCCGATAACTCACCTGCTAAGTCGTCAGCGACCTGTAGCCCTATTGTTATCTCTTCTGGTACTGCGTTTGATGTTAACCCACTAATTCTAATTAATTGGTAAGCACCATTAACTAAATCAATATATTTAGGCATCAGTTTTTACCTTTGCTTTAGGTTTAGCTTTAGGTTTTAACTTCGTATCGTGATCAACAAAACCAAGCGCTTCAAAGTCTGCTTTGTCTTCATCGTCGATAACGCATTGAATAATCTTGTCGGCGGCATTTTTAATTAACATTGTAATGTGCATTTTAGCTCCAAAAAAAAGGGACTGTTTAAAGTCCCTTAATAATAGCATTGTTTAGCAAAGTTTAAAACTTACGCTGAACCTTCCATCTGCATACCCCATGAAGGGTTGAATGTAGCAAATGTTGGAAGCATATCAAAGCGGTATCGATTTTTGTTACCAAGTCCATCACTGAAACGATGTACGCGAATACTTAAACCTTTGTGATTGATAATATTAGAGTCGATTGAATGCAGTTTAGGTAAAACTACTGAACCCATACCAACAAAGCCTTCACAGTAAGCAAGTGCAGGGCGTTTCTCAATAGCTCCAGCATCTAATACCGTAACAACATCACCAGACGTTAATGCCTTACTAACTGTGTTGTATGCGCCACCAGCTTCAAATATTGCAGCACCAGAAACTTTTACGCTTACGTTTCCTGAACCATCAGCGGTAACGTCTTCTAATACAGTAACAGTGAATGATACAGGAGCGCCAGATCTACGAATAGCCTTGCCGTTACGCATATTTAACAGATTAGACGCTGGGAATGATAACTGTTGACCAGCTTTCAAGGTACCAACACTAACAGTTAAGCCGGTTAAAGCTAAATTCATTTGGAATGAATCTTTGTAAGCAACATAAGTTGCAGCAGGAGTTGAGGCTAAAGTTAAGCCCGTACCCGGTGAACCTGTTGTGTACTCGTCAAGGTTGTTAGTGGTCATTACTTGATTTAAACCAGCAAAACCAGTTTTAACCACTGCTTCATTCCATGCTTGGTTTACTTCAGGGTTAACGCCTAACTGAGTTTGTAAATCAGCTAATACAGTTTCATCAAAAGAGTTGATCGCTGCATACTTCTTACCAGCAGGAGCGCCAATTTCTTTGAACAATGCGCCAGCGTTAGCAATATCCGACCACTTGTTAATAGCGGTACCAGCTGTACCTGAATGTAACTGAGCTGCACGCGTCATGTACTGAGCTAATTCTGATTCACAAGTGATTATCATATCTTCAGCGATAGGAGCTAATAGTGCATCTAGTTGATCAGTCTCAAGGGCTTCTTCTACCTGTGAGTTTTCAACGAATACAGTGATATAACCGTTATCAGATACTTGACCGAAAACAGAACCAACTTGAACAGGGTTAGCTGTAACTGAGGTTAAATCGCCAGAGGCGGAACGTGTTGGCTTATATTGAGTCGGACGTTTCATCTTAACAGGTGTAGTGCCTGCGCCAGTTGATGCGTCGATATCATAAACGAGTTGCTTCGATACTGTATTTAAAAGTACAGTGCTTGACTCTGCGCCTTTAATGAACGCTTTGAGTAATTTTTCGTTTGTATTGCTTTGGTAATTGTTAGGCATTTTAGTTTTCCTTTAGGATTAAATTATTTCTGCGCCGGGGTACTTCTTGTCGAAGTCATCAACCGCGACATACCCACCACCACCCTGAACTTCAGGAATTGGATCGGGCGCGCCAGATACTTTACGAGTTTGCGACAAAGCTTTCGGCTTAATCTCAGTGGCAATGCGTATACCAGCAGATACAGGATCTAAACTTAGTATTTCGTGCATTTCAGCAGGGTTATCATTTAGATACTCCACCAACTTAGCGCCGTTCTGGTCATTAATTAAATATTGACCAAGTTGATCGCTAAGGCCATTTTGTTTAAGCGTTTGTTCAGCTAAAGCTAATTTATCAAGGTTTACACCGTCACGCGTTGCGTTCTTAGCGTAGGTTTCGACAGTAGCTTGGTGCTGAACTTGTTGAGCTTGTTGCGCGCTCGCTTGTTGTTGGGATTCAAATTGATTCTTTGCGGCACTTTGAGCTACAGTATTAGTATACGCTGCGCTATCAGTGTGGTATTTCCGCATAGCATCTTCATCGTATATATCTTCAGGCAATACGGGCGCTTGTATATCTTGCGCTGGTTGGATTGCAGGCGTTTGTGTGGAGAATTGAGCTTGCAATTGCGCTAGCTTTTCTTCTGCCTCGATTGCTCTACGTTCTTCTGTATATGCCTTTTTAGTAACTAAGTTATAACGTGATTGAAAGTCCCTTGATTTTTTATCCTGATTATCTTCAGGCTCTACCGATGGCGCAGAGTTTGATTGCGTATCTAAAGTTTCCTCATTAACATCGTCCGATCGAGTTGATGGCATGATTACTTCTTCGTTTACACTTTCGTTAGCATCTGTATTCATTGTTCGCTTCCTTTTAAGGAGAATTTTAGCCGACTGCTTAAGGTGCAGTGTAAACCTTTAACTCATTTTACAACTAATTCAGCTTACTAGCAAATAACTGTTATTAATTCGTTTATATAGGTGATTACCGTATATTATTCGGTGGTGAATTTTAGGCAATAAAAAACGCCAGTTAAGGCGCTTTGTTCAATCTTTGCTCAAAATACCATAACTGATACTTAAATATATTATTCACATCATCACCGAACCCAAAAATATAGAAGTAATGATCTTTACTGTGAACCCTTATCCTAGGTTTCATATTATTACCCCCTTGATTAATAATATAAACAGTAAGCCGATAGCAATCATAAAGCATAAAAATAGAGCGCAATCGATAACCATACCAGCGACAGACCTGCCATTACCTACTACCCATTCATAGTGTTGAGCACTGCCGGCCCTTATTCTTTCTTTCATATTATTCCCCCTTAACCTTGCCTTCAAGCCACTTATACCATCAATAGGCTTATAAATAATAGGGTCACGGCAAAATCTAAATAAGCATAAATCAGGCTGCTCTAGCTGGTGCATATAGCAATTAAATTCATCCAAATCACCGTATGAGCCTACATCGCCTGAATACTTACCAGTATATTTACCGCTACAGTCGAAAATTAATCTAGGTTTCATCTTAAATGACTCTTTTTATTTTGAAACTCTTATACTTCAAAAATCTAGCCGTTATAAATGGTCGGTGCTTATTCACATAAAACGTAACCATTCTTTTTTGAACCTTGGCAACCTCCGCTTGAACAGTATGCGACACACCATCCTCAGTAATCACCTCAAATAAAAACTGCATCGGATTATCTTTTTTCATATTACTCACCATGTGATCCCCTTTACTCGATTCAACTGCATAACATAAGTAAGCAAGCTATAAGGCACTATGCTGTTACCTATACTTACCCTGCTACCGTCACAATAAAATTGCATACGTGGTTTCATATTAATCACTCCCTTTAATTTATAGCCTGTCATCTTTAACGATCGCACCATTATGTTTAACTATAAACCCATGAGAATAATACCCATTATGACAATTGAATAAGTGCAGGTATAAATCAGGCTTGTTTTTAGCTTGGAGCTTAAAAGCAACCATACATCCATCATCCAAATCGGACGATTCAACCTCTTGAAAGAAAGTCTTATTAAAAATGTAATCAGCAACAGCAGGTGCTTTCATTTCTTCGTAATCAACCTTCCAATCATAAGGCTCTATCTTTTCACTGATAAACCACCCTGCATGTTCGCAACAATCTTGCCCTAAGTCATAACCTACAAATGTATTTTCATCGTCTACAAAGTTGACTTTATGACTCCACTCATCTGTTTTCTTTTCAAATATTTCCATTACTCACTCCCCTTAATTTGTTTTGATACTTCACAATATATAGTGCCGTCTATCACTACACAGTTGCGCTTTAGCCATCTTCTAGCTTGCGACTCGCTAACGTCTTGCGTTCTAGCGAAGGCGCTTGTATTGCAGTTATGGTGCGTCTGTATGTGTTCGTTAAGTAAAGTCGCAAGCATTATTTACTTCCTCGCATGTTTTCGTTACAGATTCGCCCAATGAAATAGCTAAATCAATCAAGCGTTGCTCCTTGGTTAATGCCGCCTGTAATTGAAAGCTAGCTACTGCGATCAGGTTAGCGTCACGCTGTGTTTTTAATAATAATTTTCCGTATTCAGTCATAGCTTGGCCTCGTAGTAATCAGTGAATAAATCCCTAAGTAGCAATGCAGCCACTTTATTAATATCTTCTTCGGCTATAGCCATACCACTATTGAACCGCTCGACGAAGTGATAGTTTTTATAGGTTAACTCTATATCCCAGCAAATAGCACCTCCAGGTACAGACGCTATTAAGGGGAACATATCAGCAACCGCCTCAACCCCGTCACCATTAGCTATAGCGTTTATCTTATTGGTTATATCAAGAACCAAGTAATTCTCCATTAGATAACCCCCTCATTTAAACAAACTGCTGCGTATACTTTAATTAGCTCAATTTTTTGCGCTTCATTAAATTCTGAAAGGTTAACGCCATCCTTTTCGATTCTGTTTAAAATTGTAGCTCTGTTTGCTTGAGTGTTTAAGTTAGTCATTTTAATTATTCCGTTGCGTTGTTGATGAAGTAATAATACATTAAGGTACGAACACTGTCAAACATTAATGTACGAATTAATTAAGTATTTGCCATTATCAGTTATATTGATTATAATTAGGTTGTTGTTTAAGGTCGTACTTAGATGATTGATAGGGTTTAGTAGGTATTATCTGGGGTTATTCTTTAGCCCGTACGACCAGATTTACCTACTAAGCCTTTTTTATTGCCCTCGTATAATCCTATTCAGCCAAGTTCATTGGTATCTTGTAAAAACCC
>TARA_R110000764_G_scaffold53960_1_pt1 | contig 24604 bp, 24 predicted proteins | sample TARA_R110000764 | Tara Oceans TARA_R110000764 (sample SAMEA4398111) | marine metagenome | biome: Polar Biome; feature: [SRF] surface water layer (ENVO:00010504); material: water (ENVO:00002006), including particulate matter (ENVO:01000060) such as... | depth 5 m | reverse complement strand
CCCATGAAATGGATACGCATAGAGACAACATTTGCATCTCATCGGTCGATTAAACGCATCCTGAATAACCCAGAGCTGGGACTCGCAGCCGTAGGCGCATTGGTCATCCTATGGACATGGGTAGCGACTTTCGGGCGAGACCCTGCTGACCCCGGACGAGCAGTAGACAGCGACGGTGAGCCTTTTCCGTTTGAGGATTTAGTAGTAGCGTCACAATTAAGCACTCAGAAATTCAAGCAGCTTATAGACGTGCTCGTCGCGACAAAAGGCGTAGACGTTGACGCTTGGTCCTATCGTAGCGAACTCAGGTTCCCTGGTATCTCTAGCAGAGCCGACGAATACACAAAGAAGCGTATGCAGCGCGATGGCGCCAAGGCGATTGCAACCGCTGGGACAATTAAGAATATTACACCTGAGCCTATTAATGCCCGTTTGGTCGAGGCCGGAAAACATATACCAGACAGCGATATAGACACACCGTTTGACTTGCAAGGCTCAGTGAGCGCCCCAGAGGCAGCGCCTTCAAAAACGATACACTTTGATGCCTTCTGGTCGCTTTATCCACGTCGCGAGAACAAGAAGAAAGCTAGAGCCGCGTGGTTGAAGCTCAAAGCCGAGAAAGACCCCCAACTATGCCTCGCCATTATGCAGGGACTGGAGTCGCAGGTAGCCGCATGGGATCTTGGGGGCAAAGATCCCGCATATATTTGCCACGCTGATCAGTTCATCAAGCACCAGCGATGGGAAGATGAGCCGATTCCACCGCCGAGTAAACCAAAGTCTATTGTGGAGATACAGTCCACGCGGGATAGATTCATGGGGAGGCACAAGGGATGACGCCGCAATATAGCTGGACTCTTACAAGAGACGAACCTGCGCGTTTCTTCGCTGCCTTTGCGTTTCTCGCTGCATCAAAACATGCATCATTGAAAGACGAAGAGATAGAGGTCGCTCATCAGGTCTTAGGTGACCTACCGATTGAGTCTGTCGAACGGGCTATGCGCTTACTATCGAAGCAAGCTGGAGATTACTTACCATCCACTGGCGATATATATGAAGTTGCTGACAACGATGCTGCTGAACTATTAGTCTCTCATCGGTCATCTGAAGTCGCGCAACTATCTGCTGGACGCATGACCGGAGGTAATGGACAGTCACACCCAGGGGTCGAAAGGCTTGCATTCATCGCTCAGTATGAAAAACTCAGCGGAAAAACACTCCCGTCTGGGCATGTATGGAAAACCGGCAAGGCAGACGAGGCGTCTTATTCGTGTCCAGATTGCCAGGACATCGGCTGGGTGAATCGTGACTGTTCAGAGTCAAACCAGTGCCGGTCATGTCGGTATAAGCGAAGGCTCTATGACCATACATACGTCGAACAGTGTATGTGCTTCGACATGAACCCTGTCCTGAGAGCGGCGAGGGCAGGGAACCGGCTCAAACTTCGTATTCGTGAGAACAGACGAAAAGCATAGATGGGGCGATTATGTATATGAAGCTACCCCCACCCTTCGATCCATCGCAAGCCTTTGGCGGGATGAGGTGGGATGACCGCACTGGGGTATGGGAACCGAAGCACCCAACCGCAGCAATAACGCCACATTTCGACGGGCCAACCTACGACGCAGAGAAAGACCACGCTCGACTCACCAGCCAACTGCAACGTGTCTCTCTTGTCATCAGCGACGGTCGATGGCACTCGCTCTTCCAACTGTCGAAGCTGACTGGAGACCCGGAGGGGTCTATCAGCGCGAGACTCAGAGACCTAAGAAAAGACAAGTTCGGCAGTCAGATTATTGAGCGTAAACGGAAGGGGAACACGTTTCTGTATCGGCTCGGAGTCCGTATTGCTGATAAAGATGGGCAGGTCTCATTGTTCTGAGTCGTGACAAAAAAAAGAGAGGCCCAGCACCACGACTGGACCCCTCTTGCGTTCAAGGACAAACGACGAAAGGAGTGTACCACAAAACCATGCCCTTTAAATCTCAAGCCCAAATGACCGCCGCCTTCGCCGGGTCACTCGGCGAAATCATGAAGAAAAAGGCCAAGCAATGGGCCAGAAAAACACCCAATAAAAAGAGCTTGCCTCAACGTGTCTCGAAGAAAAACAACTAACGTGCTTGATCAGAGAAAGGATGAGATGACTGGATATGTGCTGGATAGACAACGGAGGTCTTCCGATTCGGCCTCGATGCCAGCACATGGCAATCTGGTGTCCTAGGTGGTAAGGATAGGGGCGATATCGCCCAGAAAGGGCAATGACAGTGAAAACCAAGGCTAGAATGACATATATCACAAACGATGAAATCCGATTTCTCGACCGCTTAGGTGGACCCACATCTCAAGAATCACCGCAGATCCCTAAGACTGAGATGCTGCGTTCGTATATTCTCGCTGCCGCCATACGTCAAAACTGGGGGGAGATTGATCCGAGGAAGGCTATCGAATACGCATTCGACCTCTACAACCTGAGCTTTGATGACGGCCTTGAGAAGAAGTGGGTGGAGTCAAACACTAAAAACTTCCGCAGTTTGAAAGCAGCCCAGGCGCCAGAGCAACCTCTTCCCTCTGACCTTGAGGCTGAACGGTCGATCATTGGGGCGATACTAATCGACGAGGTGAGACATGACCGCAACACCGCGTTTGATACCGCAGCAGAGTTTGTTCAGGTTAGTGATTTCTTCCGATACGCGCATCGTCGCATATTTGAGACGATGGTCAACCTTAATAAACAGGGCGAGGCTACTGATCTGGTCACGCTCAAGGATGCGATGGTTCAATCAGGGAACTTGGACGACGCGGGAGGGGGAGCCTATATCGCGGCATTGTATGATGGCGCTCTCCACACAACAGATGTCGAGCATTACGCTCGGATCGTCAAAGAGAAGGCCGTACTCCGCAATATCATCGAGTCGTCTAGTCGCATTCTCGGAATGGCCTTCCGCGCTGAAGATGATTCGCATGCCGTGCTTGACCAAGCGGAACAAGAGTTAGCCTCGATCACCGAGGGGCAACTTGTTAAGAAGGCGAAAGCACGTAAACAGAAAACGAAGGCCAAACGAAAGGCGTAAAGATGACCACACAAGAATCGGACGTGAAGACACCCATCTCTGCGTCATTAAAGAGGCCAAAGAGGAGGATCAGAGTCGCGGGTGACAAAGGCTTTATGCGTAAACATTTCGGACTGATCGCTATCGACCATGGGATGCTCTGGGTCGGAAGCTGGCGCGACAGTGATGCCCACGATGGTGAAGGCACCGGGGTTGCCCTGAATGTAGACAGCGGAGAGTATCCGGTCACGGCAGAGATAGACGAGAATGGACGTGTGATGGCAGTCACTGTGGATTGCAGTGGATATGATGAGTTTGAAGACGATGATCCGGTCCTAATAGAGCTGGAATATCGCCAGTGCAAGAACTGCGGCAAGACCTTCGAGATTAGTAGTTATGGTTACCAAAGGAACAGAGAGTTTTGTGACCGTCGATCTTGCAAGGTCGAACATCACCGCAAACGAAAAAGGTGGGCGTTGGAGCTAGCGTCTTCAAAGCCACGCCCTTCCACATCTAACATTGCGAAGACAGTAGGGACCGATACGAAGACCCTTCTCGGGTGGATAGAGGCGGCGAAGAAGAAGAAGGAGAGGACGCGCATCCATGAATTTTAACGAGGCTTTAGAAAGAAGCATAAGACGATCTCTCGATAAATAGAAAAGGAACCATATGACCACACAAGAATCAGACGTGAAGACACCCTCGGGTAGGCTAATGACAGTGAATGAAGCGGCTAAGGTGCTCGACCTTGCCGCCCCGACGATACGACTCTGGGTATCGAAGAAGAAACTCGGACACTTCAAGCTCGGTCGGTCAATTCGTATACCTGAAACTGAAATTAATAGAATCCTGAAAAGCTCATACGTATCAGCGGCCATCGTGGAAGGTGAGGCAACGCCCGAGGCAGTGCCTGGGGTTGTGGTCGTAACGCCCATCGCCCAACCACCAGCGTAAACACAGAGAGCAGGGCTGTAGCTGTCATCTCAAATGGCTACAGCCCCGCGATGACCACCCCGCTGTGATGACAGGCGAGGCCCCCCACAGAGGGCAGTCGGGAGTGCAGTGCCAGTGCAGTCGAGTGCAGTGGCAATGAAAACGGGGGTAAATTGATTGCAGTCGGGAGTGCAGTGGAGTGCAGTGGCTATATGGATAGAGGGGCAAAACGACTATCCCTATAGGGATAGTGGGGCGAAACGACTATGGCTATAGCGATAGGTGGGCGAAACGAGTATGGCTATAGCGATAGTGACGTGGTCGATACTGGCGTGTTACTTCAACGTTTGGAGGATGTGATCGTTTTGTGATCCGGTTGGTCCTCACCCTGGCTATAAGATCTGGGATCTCTACCAAACTCATGAGAGCAGGTATTACACAGCCATCCACGATGCTGCACCCTCTCTAATTGCGGTGAGACCCCAGGGGTATTCGTCTGGCCGCACCACGGGCAACTATCAGCAAGCCCATCGTCTGAGGGAGACGGACATTTATGCGGCATCCGGTGGGCGAGACGGGAGCAGGGTCACACTTTTCGATGTCACCATCCTTAAGGCAATATTCAAAGCATTCGTTGCCACCGTTAATGACCCGACAGGCACGACACTCACTAAGAGTCCAGACAGTTCAAGTACCATCGAGATGGTATTGGCCCAGAATGTTTTACTCGCGAAAATGCTCTTCGACATCGTCATCCCTCCTTAATAAACTCCATCGAACGTGTGACCCATCCCACAAGAAAGACCAACTGTGTGGGATCGTTAGCAACAATCCTCGCTAATCTAATTGTTCGTGCGATAGCGAGTAGACGCGATGTCTCACGCTCTCCCACTCTGGCAATCTTGCCCAATGTCATGGGGCCAATGATGCCGTCACGCTTCACACCAAGCGCCCGCTGGAGATCCTTGACAGCCAACACTGGACCGCTCAGAACCGCATCGTCAGTCAAATGGGCGCGAAGGAGATCATCTTTAACCTTGCGTATCCCATTGGAATCGACGTAACGCCTCTCCAATATCTCTAACGCTTCTGGTTTCTTCAGGTTCTGCAACTCTTTGATAGTGCAGGGTCTGCCACGCCACTGTTCAAGTGTGCGCTTCGTGATGCCGCCCTTTGTCGGACCACCACGGTCTTGCTTGATATTCGTAAACGTCGGCCATCCTTCACGATCTAGCACACCTTCTAATATCTCTTGCGTTGTCATTTGCCCCTTGTCTTATAGGTTGTGGACATCTATGCGAATGTGGCGCCAATCCCACCCTCGATTGAACCGATATAAAACAAACTTGGTACTTATGGGTGGGTTAACCAGTATAGCGCAGCGGCAATCACGATGCTAATGCTCGATAGGCTAATCGCATTCACTCGCCAGCTCCGGTCTGACAGGATCGCGATATCTCGCTCGGCGTTACGCGTCCTCCCGTTCAGCAGGTCGAGGCGCGTATGCACAGACTTGATGCTGCCCATTAATGCTTCGTGTCGCTCTGTGTGTAAACGGTCGTAGTCGATATCGCTCATGATCATGGATGCTATGCATCATCCCGGCTAGGCACTTCAACAGATTCTGGCTCGACGATGACGTGACCTTCATCGTCAGTCCACGGCGTATCAATGATGTGTTGGTCATGGCGCTCTGCAACGACCATCCACGAGATGGTATCTGTCGAAGTCGCATCCTCACACTCAATCGTCAAGATGTTCCCAGCCACACTTCCACGAACGCTACTCCAGCCCGTCTCGTTACTCGTGAAGCACTGCTCGTCGCGACATAACAACAGCCATGTCCCCTCCGTCATGTGACTCGCCGTGTCCAAGTTGACAGATGCGCTACCTGCCACCATCGTGGCCGACCCGCGATAGATAAGGTCACATTGTGGGCCTTCGATAAAACTGTGGACAAGTTCGTGTGTCGCCTTCATCGACGGGAGTGGATGGCGAATACGGAATGATCCGCTGCCCTTACTGAGCGCCCCAGGGACAGATACTGATCCGTTCATGAACACCTTAAGAGCATCGTCGTTGCTGTGACCGCCTAGATACAGATAATTTGCATCAGAACCCGCACCGGCTGAATAGAATCCCACCGATCCTGCATTTTTGGCCGACCATGCCGTCCCCACGCATAAACCATTGCTATGATTTACTCCAGCCGCAGCCACAAGGACGTGTATGCCCTGCGTGTAATTCACGCCTGATGACCCGTTCACGACTTGAACAACCGGGACATCAACGCCGATGGTATCGGAGATCTCCAGGGTCTTGCCTGGGGTAGCCGTCCCTATCCCGACTCTGTCCTCACTGGCGTCAACAAAGAGCGTGCTGGTTGCGACAGCTACGTCACCGGAGAACGTCGCTGCGGCAGCACCAATTGTTCCCGTGAGTGTGGGGCTGGTGCTCATGACAACGTTCCCAGTCCCCGTCATCGTATTGCTGACAAGACCCTTTGAACCATCTGAAAACACTGGGAGGGACGCCGTTAGAGTCGAGCAGATCGGCTGCGCTGTCAGTGTCGCGACACCGGTAACCGCCAGCGCAGGGATCACAGCGACTGTCCCAGTACCCTGACAGTCAATCTTGATGCCTCGATTCGCGCCGGGTGCAACAGTCTCTAACAACAGATACGTTCCGTCATCTGTCCCGAGTTTAATGTTGCCGCCAGATGCGCCGCTCCCACCCGTAATCGTAGTAACAGACGGAGTCGCACTCCACGCCGGAAGCGTCCCCGTTCCTGCCGAACTCAGCACTTGTCCTGCCGCCACAGCAGCCACCCGCGACAGCGTGGGAGTGGTCGCAGAGGCCGAGAGAAGGTCTCCAACCGCATACGCGGCGTTCCCTGTGCCACCTCTCGCCGCGACCAGTGTTCCGCTCACAATATTCGAGGCGTCAATCAGCGTGGGGACCGGAATCAAAACAATTGTTGTCGTATTATTCGCTTGTCCGATAAGGCGAACATTCGTAGGAGCAGTCGCGGTAATCTCACCTGCCGTCCCAGACACATACTGCTTACTGCCAGCCGTGAGACCGGTGTATCCACTAATCGCGCCACCGACACGAACCGACCCAGTTCCTGCGTTCGCGATATCAGACACAACCACCCCGACAACCACCGACGAAGAGCTAGAATACGTAGTGTCAGCATCAGTGAGATAGGCCCGTCCAGCGGTCTTTGAACCATCTCCCTGGCTAATATAGACAGCCTCTAACGCTGAAAGATCCTCACCAGCCGTGACAGTGATATCTAGAGTCGCTGTTGATGTCGGAACAGCATTGATGTTATCGGCTGTCCAAATGGTGACATTAGATGAGTTCTTAAGCACATACTTGAAGCTCGTCCCGACTGCCGTGAAAATCGTGGCGCGTCCCGCAGAATCAAGCACGACTGGATTCGCGTTCGCTGACGTTAGCCCAACATTTGAATACGTGACCTGATTCGTGGTGGTCCCCGCTGCATAAGTGTGCAGCTTCCCACCAGAGAACGGATCTCCGTTGCTGTCAATGCCGGTAAAAACGGGGTTAGGGATAACAGTGCCTGTTGCCATAAAAACTCCTACCGACCGTAAATAATGGTCTTCATCTTGCCCATAATCTCTCGAATCTCATCCAACTGTTTCGTGGTGGCCGACTCCTTCTTTCCTCGACTGAGCCGGGATCGTTGGATGTTCCTTATCTTTGAGCGAACATCCGATAGGTCTCTTCCAAGACTATCGAGTCCCAATCGCCTCGACTTCGTTATGTGAACAGGTCGAGTGCGAAGCCCAAAAATATTCGCCGCGACCGTTTCGGACACCTGCCTGGTCTCTCCGTAGCGATTCATGGGATCGACAGGCTTTCCGGCGATTGACGCGGCGATTTCCCGACCCCCACGCCCAGTCCACGGAGGAAATATGAAGTCTGTAAAATACTGGAAGAATCCACCCGGCTCATCCTCAATATCCCTCCCTGTAAAAGGATTCACCCCCGTGACGACTGATGCGACAAGATTCGCGGCGGGGATATTTAAGAACGATGATTGAGGGCCACCCGTACCAAGATATCCAGAGAGAAGAGTCCCCTCTTTAATGTCATCAGCGACCTCCCCAACGTCAGACCACGGAAGGATATATTGAAGGTTCAAATAACGCGCATGACCGGCCTTATCTTTCAAGTAAGGGAGGCCCTCTGGGAGACGCATCCAGCCCTTCTGCATATATTCAGGGAGCGCCGTGCGTTCAGAAATCTGCTCCTCTTTCGACGGCTCGAAGGCTTGCTGTAAATGCCCGTAACGACCAAGAGCCACCGGTCTATTCGCGGCAGCGCGTCCTGTCGCGGTGATGGCCTTATAAGGGAAAGCGATAAACGGAACCACTCCCCACCGACGCAATTTATCAATCGCATCTGGAAGATTCCGGTAATTAAAAAGGGCCTCTTGTGCGGCATCAGAGGACGCTTTCGCTAGAGTCCCTTTCTGCGACTCAGATAAGGCTTTTAGCGGTTTACCACCCTTTTTTATCGCCTTTTTCAGGTGGTCAATAAAAAATGTCTGCTTAAATAATTGCTCTTCCCAATGGTACGCACTCCCTGCCGAATCCCAAAGCACGGCTTTCGCCTTCATCGGAAGCCGTGCAAGTGTTGACTTAGCTCCTGACTTAAACTGATTCAAGTCTTTCGCGTTCTTGAGACCTAACGACATCTCCGCATTGACAAACGTATCAGTTAAGTGCTCACCGTGCTTTTCTGCAAGCCTGTAAAATTCATCTGCCGATCCCTTGGATAACGACCGCCATCCTTCTACATACCTATGCACTTTCCACGGAGAGAGTCCAGCTAAGTCGGCCAGTATGAAATTAGAACCGATATTCCGTGAATGTGACGCAGGGTTCATAACAACTTTCATGTACTTCCAGACACCAACAGCCTTATTCCATACTGACGGAGGAGCGTCCGAACCCATGCGAGTTAATTGATAGTGCATCGCCTCTGGCACATATTTCCCACTCATTGCGCCTAGTGATTCTTTGACAGCTAACTGTTTGTACCCTTTCGTAAACTCCACAGGATAGTCGGCTGGTAGAGACATCTTGGATTTGGACATTTCCTCGAAAAACTCACCACGTAATGCCGCCGATTCCTCCTTGACAAGTTGCGTTGGGACCGAATAGCTAGGAGGTAATTCGCCTCCAAGTTCCTTTATTCTCTCATCGGAGACGTATTCTTTACCTTTCCTAAATCCAGTATCTCTAATTTTGGGCGGCGTTGTAAATGACCCTAACTCTCCTGGACTACGTACCCTCACAGGAGGTTTGCCGGACTCGATTTTGCGAAAGAGCCTAGGAGAATATCCTCCAGCTTCTAGAGATTTTCTATCAAGTATCCCCAGGTTCGCGAGTCGCTCCCCCACCATATTAAATTCTTGCTCTGAGAGTTCAGTTAGGTGTCGAAGCGGTTCCCTACTCGCTTCTGGCGCACGAGCGATTATATCCTCCCTAAGGCGAGTCATCTCTCCGGGGGTAAGATTGACATCTCTAGGGTAACGATAGAGCGACTCTCCCTTATATTTAGGCGGTTTATTTAATTGGAATTTCGGACTGAGTTCCATCAACTCACGCATTAAACCACCAGATTCCGGTCCGAGTTCTTCAATACTCTTACCAAGCGCAGATGCGAACCGGCCAGCGTTCGACTCGTCAATCGTTAATTTACGTCTTAATTCTTTATAGAACTTCCCATGGTCAGTCTTCAACCCAAAATCTTGCACGAATGCGCGTCCGAACGACTGCACAGGAGCCGTTTCCTTGAGACGCTTCAACGCAGATGTCACGCCTAGGGCGCGTGACGCTTGTGGGATACGGGCGGCTGTGCTAGCGGCCTTGATTGCCTTAACAGGAGAAAGAAACATAAGCGGATCGAGCAGCAGGTCTCCTGCAAACCCAACAGTTGCTGCTGTCTTCCCTTCGAGGCCACCACGAGACGCCATTTCCTTAAATGATAAGTCTTCTCTCACCGCATCTCTTCCTCCTTGAATCATAGATCCCAATGTGAGAGGAGTGCCCTTTTGCATGCTTTCCTGCGCGGCCAGCGCAGGGCCGAGAACAAGTTTCTGCTGAGGCCATCGCAGAGCCTTCATGATCGATCCAAGTGTTCCTCGTGGAACCTCTGGACGAGTCCTCTCTTCTAATTGAGGCTCTTGACCTGGGAAATAAAACCTTCCGGTCTGTGGGTCGATAGGCATTATTTATTGAAGTAAAGCAGCGAAATAGCGATCAATCGCATCACGAGTCACTTTCTCTGTTTGTTCGCGTGTCTCTATACCTTTTCTATATTCGGAGAGCGCGTCCTCGTGCTTCTCCTCTCGGGTTAGAACTCTAGGCCCCCCGCCAAGTAAGGATGAATTCCTATTAAGTCTCTCACCTACCGCATCCCAACCTCGTTCCTGAAGCATAGGAACAACCTCTAGTTCTTCTTTGATTGACTTATTGATAGCTATCTCTGCTTTGTAAACTTCCTCATAGAGATCGACGGCGTCTTTCTCTGAAAGACCAGGATAGTCTCTTAAAAACGTTTCCACCGAGGGCTCTAACCCAACATTCCCACCGGGCTGAAGTCTCATCTCTACTATTTCCCGAAGATTTGGGGTTGCTGTTACTGGGGCCTCCACTTCACGGGTAATCGCTCCTCCAGCCAGAAACTGAGAAATTGGAATATCTAACCTGGCTTGATTCAGGGCCACAGTTAGTTGCGATTCAGGAGGCATGTAGTCCTCCGCATCTCTCCCAGAACCGAAACTCCAGTCAGCAAGACTCTTCTTCCCTTCATCCGTATCTAACCACGCACTGATTAATCTAGACGCACGATTACGAACAGACTTCTCATGCACGGTCCTAATAAAGGACTCCGAATCAATCTGATCGAATGCAGAGAGGGCAGCAATCGCATCGTTTGCAGTGTAGGTAGGCTGTTCACCCATCCCAATCGACCCGAAGGCCGACAAAAGATTCTGCTCTGTGATGCCGCTTAGTTGATCGTAACTGAGTTTAGAGCTGTCATTTTTGACTGTGGACCAAGGCCTTGGATTCCCTTGAGCATCAAGCACTGTTTCCCAGCTACCTGTCCCAGTATTAAAGACTGTAGTCGTATTATCTGGGCCTTGCTGAGGTTGGGATGCGGACTGAGCACCCTCGGCTTTTTGAATGGCCAATGCTTCCAGTTCAGCATCAAGTTTGGCCTGTTGGAGCGGTGTTATTGGGTTCTGGTCTTTAAATGTTGGAATTTTCGTCAGAACAGTCGGGCCACCCTTAACTCGTGGTCTTACGCGCAATCCGAACCCACCCCCCATAGTCTCGAGGTCAGGTCTCGATGGAGCCTCTGCTGGGAGAGTACGTCCCGGCTGGACTGATATGTCCCCTGACTCGTTCACTGATGGTTCCCAATGCGTTGTCTCTAATTGCCCTTTAGCCATACGGCGTAATTCCGACAATTTATACCCAGACAGGTCATCAATGGCTCGAAGATCATCTGCCTGTTGTTCTTCTCGGATAAGACTCTCTGCCGCTCTCCGTGACGCATCTATTCTTTCTCGCTGTTCTTCCCTATTTAACTCCCGATCCGCGTCAATCTTTTCCTGCGCTTTGGCCGCTAAGTAAGAATCGTAAGCCCCCTGCGTCACCTGACCAAAGAAGTCAAGCTTGCGTGGAGAAGCATCGAGCATCTCAAGATCATGCGATCTTTTCGATTGACTCATCTGCTGCATGAGTGCAGCAATCGTTCCGCTCTGGTCACGGACATAAGGTCTATACATAACGGCTCCTAGGCTGATCCCGCAGTCTTATTGTACGCGGCCCAAGGGTTGCCACCGGCGTATATATCTTTCGCGGAAAGACTCCCACGTTTATACATCTCCTGTTGAGTCTTGAACTTACTGTCAGCAGCACCGCCAAGAACCTTCTGCCTACTCACCCAACTCTGCGACTTAGGAACATACTGATCCTTAAGTCTTCCATAATTAGTGCCATAAGCGTCGTAGTTCTTTCTAAGATTCGTTGTGTAGGCTCCCGCAGCGTTCGCACGATTCACGTCATATGACTGCTTCTTCCTGTCGTATACATTCTTATACTCTTGACTTGCCGCACCTTGTCCGTAATCCATCAACCCTTTGAGAGTGGCTCCACTACGAAGCGTTCCCTTATGAGCGGCACTCGCCTCTAATGCCTTACGGCCCTGATCTAATCTAAATTGATAGCCGGGATCATTCGACAAAGCCTCTTGGCCTGTCGGAGCGACAAACTCTTGATAGCTAAAGTCATCAGGGGCTTGGTACGCTTCAGCCGCAAACTCAGGAGCATCCTCTAAATACGATGTATCTGGAGACCAAGGCTGATTCTCACCGCTTCCATACTGAAGATATTCAGGGGCATCTAAGAGTTCATCATCTTCTGTCGCAATGTCAGGCTGTCCTGCCGCTCCGGCTGCCTTCTCCGCTTCGGATGCATCGGCTTTAACCCACGTCTTCGTCCCATCTGGGTTTGTGTTTAGTGTCCCGTATCCACCCCATGTCGGATCGAAATTGGGGTCGCTCTCAGATATGGCCTCATACTGAACAGTCTCTGGATTAAAGACTGTATTCGGTGGGGCAGAGCCTGGGTCTCCAAATTGCGACCCTCCCTCGAATGACGCCTCATCTTCCGATTCGTTATAGGTGTTAGATTCCCCAGTGGTCGCATCGGCCATCGACTGAGCATCAGTCTCTTGCCAGGTAGACGGCTCATCTCCCGCAGTCGGATTAGCTGGCAACTCGGCTTGTAATGATTTGTACTCATCACTGTTCAGAAACGAGGCGTCTTCCATCTTCGCGTTATACGTAGCGTATGTCATGAGATCGCCAGCGATCTCTGCATCCGACGGAGTCCTATTTAAGAATCTTTGATATTGCGCGATGATGTCGTCTTTGTATTGCTGCTTGTCTTCTTCAGGAATCAACTCGTCCTGCGAGGATGCCGCCTCATCTGCCACTTCCTGAGAGGCGCTAGATCCCCCAGTGGGCCCTTCGCCCATCGCATCACCAAACGATTGCACCGGAGCATCTCCAGACGTATCAATGGGGGCCGATACTTTCGGCACTGTCACTGGAGCTGAAGCTGGAGCTGGCGATGTGGCTGGAGCTGCCGCTGGACGGGCTGATGGAGCAGGAGCTGGAGACGATGACCATGCGCCATCTGGGCGAGTGTAGCTTTCAGGGGAGTTGGTCCGATTATTCCTGTACTCAGCACTCCCTGTATATGAGGAGTCTTGTAGCTTCGTGTTAAGGGCCGATAGGGAACTAAGAGCATCTTGATACTCGCCCGGGCTGGGAGTCCGTCCTAGCCATTTCTGGTATTGAGCGATGATCTGCTTCTCTCCCCACGCCCTATCTGCTGCTGACAATTCCTCATTTTGGATATCGCCAAATTCCGCGTACCATTCGTCATATTCTTCATCCATAGCTTAGTCCTCACGCTCGTTTGTGATGATAGTCCTTATAACGACTCCTTATACTCTCTTCACGGACTTCCCCATCATCTAATCCGCGAGTGGTTCTGAGTAGGTAAGGATTATTCGCAACATCCATTTGCATCTGATTTCCCAGGATGGAATTACTAGCCGCGATTCCAGGGTCCATGGCTTGGATTCGATTGCGCCTCTCAGCCATGCTTACTTGCTGGTCGTATCTATCAGCCAAGGCTTGCTCCGCGTCTTTCTCTCTTAGGTAGTCGAAGGTCTTCTGTTGCATAGCAAGATCGTTAGCATTGACCTCCTCAAGGTCATCAGACTTACGCTTACTACTTAAAAAATCAAAGGCTGATGGTAATATTTTCGCCGCCGCTCCCACTGCAGCTCCCCATGGACCCAAAGCCGCCCCACCAGCCGCCCCTGTTATCATATCCAAGAGGCTCTTCTTCCAACTAGAGGGAGTAGGGCTATATGAAGAGAAGTTGGACGGTTCAAACAGGTCGATGTATCCCCCGTCAAGGAAAGATTTAACAGCCATTATATTCACCTCGTACGTCACCCATGTAAGTGTGCGTATGCATTATGCGCTAACTCTTTCGATTGTCATCCATACACTATATTGCATCGTCGTTCCCCCTGAAGACGCATAGGTCAAGGTATATGTAATAGGTTTAGAGGCGTCAGATTGGATATAAATAAAGCCAGACTGAGCAGTTGTTGTTGTATTTCCAGTCATTGCCGCCTCAGTAAACGCACAAGTGACGCCTCCGTTTACACCACCTATCGCCAGAGTCAATGAGCTACTCGTCGTGGCCGCTCTTACAATCCTCGCAAAATATCCAACCCTGTATAGCCCTAATGGAGATACCGTACGAGGAAACGTCGTGACACTAACTGACGCAGACTTTGACGCAAGAGCGACATCAGAAACGAGTGTTGGATTGGTATCGACCTGAGCGACAAGGTCTGTTAACCATGCAACCCAAGGTCGCGTGAGGAAGTTCCCAATCCCATCTGTGACACTTGTCCTTAACGGGAACGGAGCAATGTTGATAGCCATCTCTATCCACCCTGACCCATAAGAACCGTATCCTCCTGCACGGAGATGGACGCTCCTAATAAACGCCACGGGATCGGATCTGTGACAACAACCTCCGGCATCCACTTACGACCACTCCCACACCGGAGCCACCTTGTCCGTTCGCTAAACTCACCAATCTTCCCAGCGCCAGACAGCATTTCATTCCCGAATGTCTTTCCTCCGTCCTTACTCACGCGGAGAGAGACCTGCGGGTCACTGCCTTGGCCTGAAACAGTCCCAAGCCCTGGCTCTAAAAATAACTCAAATGTCCCAATACGCAGCACTCGATTCTCGTTAAATAGTGCTGGCGCTCGTCGCACACGGCGAATCACACGGTCTTCCACATCTGTTCCGACACTCGAAGATAAACGATAAACAACGCCACTTTCTCTGTCGAGGATGAGCGTTTCACAGCCCTGGTAAGTGCTATAACAGGGATGCCACGCCTCATAAACATTGTTCTCGCTAATCCAAGTCCCTCTCTCGGCCCATCTCTGTGGAGCAGTCAGATTCATATTCGTTGTGACATCGAATGCCCAGGTCTTGTTATCTTCAGGAAACGTCAACACGTAAAATGTGTGACCTAACTCTGTGTAGCTATCACCAATCGCATTCTTGATAGTGTCGTATCCAGAAATCGCGACAGAAACAGCAAAGCTGCTTACAACATCAGGAGAAAAATCTTTCGCCTGGACAACTCTACCTATCCCATCATGAGTCGCGGCCAGCCAGATCAGAGAATCCCCGGTCACGACTCGTGAGTAGGGTGCTGAACATCCATACTCCACAAGCCCTGAAGGATGAGGGATAAAGGGAAATGGGAAAGCATTGTTGTTAAACCACACCTCACTCGTCAGGCTTCCAAGCAACCATAACTGCCTATTCAAAACAGCCATCGACACCCATGGATCAGACGCAATCATTCGTTGCTGAAACTGTGTCGCATCCCAAGTCGTGCCATCAAGGAGATCGCTGATGTAAATCGTACTTGTCGCTGTATCAAGAGCCACAAAGTAGCCATCAAGCTGGCATCCCATTGTGGTGCCACCCTCAGACGCAGGGTCTCTTACCTTGGCGAAAGCGTTTGAGGAGAGTGTGAAGAGATAGCCGTAATTGCCGGAGGTGATAAATACTTCTCCCCCGCCATCCCCATTCCATGAAAGAGTCGCAGGGTTCCCGTCATTCACCATCGGAAGCGAGGGATTTCTCGATGTGAGGATATAAGTTGTTGATACCGGTCCTGGGATGGATGGGATCGTGCTTGACAATTCATAGAACGTGCGCCCAATCACGCAGAATGTTCTATCTTTTACCGCTATCATCGCCCGACCAGGCGCATCGCCAGAGGTGACAAGCGACGTGACCCCAGGCGTGGGATATAGGGACATAGGCCCTAGTTCACCAGGTACTGATGACGGCTCTGCATACCAATTCATCGTCCGTTCGCCATCGGCGACAGGGCTTTGTGCGACAGAAGAGGGACCAAGGAAATTCGGATAAACTGCCACTAGAAGTTGCCGGTCATAAACCTATTAATCGCAAGAGTCCCGTTATTAATCCCACCAATCTGCGAGACCCTGTCTAGCGAAAGATCGCTATATCTGACATTGCTTCTCTTGATATTCGCAAGAGACTCATCAGCGTTCTTTTGCAGTACTGGCGATGGAATGACCGAGAAACTAGGCGAAAGCTCAACAGCCAGAGAGGTTCGGTAAAATCGACGGTATCCTGGCGGCAGCAATATAACATCAGACAACGCACTAAACTCAGTGACTGGAGTTGGCGTATAAATAACACCAAGCAGTGTTGAGCTAGTCGGGACAGGCCACGCGGTTAATGTTCCGAGCGATGACGTGAAGGTCGGCTCATAATAGAAATATATCGGGTATGTCCCCGTCTGTGTCTTCGGAGTCACTGCCGCATATTCATCCTGCGTAAGAGTGTCACCGAGAAGGTATTCCTGCACGGGACTCGTGCTTGTATCTTCATACCCTATATTGAGGATATTATTCGGACCCAGAGGGCGAACACACTTCACATCACCAGCAGGACCAACCGTATAGGATGACGTTCCAGACGCAATCGTCCACGTTGTTCGAGTATTCGCCGTAAAGACAGTGAGTCCCTGTGTCGCGAGACCATCAATCCAGTCATTCGCACGAGACAGGGCTAGTTCACTATCGTTCGCCGTTGGAACTTCACCCGCGCCGATTAAGCCAAGCTCTTGCAGTGACGCGGTAATCACGTCTCCAATAGTCGCCATGCCTATCCCTGATACAAGGCCACCATTGCCGTCGCAGTTGTCGAAGTGCTATTGACTCGCTTCGGCTGAATCAGAATCGTTGACCCAGCCACTGCTGTAAATACAGCGGTACTGTTGTCTGAGGCCACAGCAACCACATTGCCAGCGCCCCCTACGTAAACAGCCATAGGCAGCACGGCATTCCCATCACCGGCTGTTGTTTCTCCGATATTGATTGTGTCGCTCTTTGTAATTGTGAGCCATTTATTGTAAGTGGCCGGAGTTTGAGATGCCATACACTTCTCCCCGAAAAGACCCCCCTCCGCTTATTTCTAAACGGAGGAGGGTTCCTATCCGACTATCTACGCGGCACCGGATTGAATCCGGCAGACCCACTCTGGACGAACGACCTTGTAGCCAAAGAGAACATCGAATCTCGACTTGAAGACATCGCTCGATACGTCATACACACGAACGAATCGCATGGATACGCCGATCTGCTTATCTGTCTTCACCGATGCCATGTCCACTCCTTCAGGCTTCTGGAGTTCAGCGAACGCCAACGCGATGGCACTCTTATGCCACGCCATCCCCTGAGCAGATGCCACAGAAACACCAGAAGCGAAACTCAACGCTGCATTATCAGCAGGGATTGAATCCACCGTCTGTGTCGCACCAGCACTAATGATTGACGGGGAGATCGAAATAGTGAGATCCCCGCTTCCATCAGAGGTTCCAGCCGCCGTGCAAACGAACTGTTGCAAAACGCCCGTGCTGTTCTTGCTTACGGGATTGACAGCATAAACACTCGCAATCGTGAAGACATCGCCTACTTTGACGACAGCCGTGGAAGCCGTCCACCCATCAGTTGTGATGCTCGTGGCCCCCGTGGAAATCGTCCCGTCAATAAGCGGTGTCCCTCCCAAAGCTCCAGCCGTTCGGCTTGTAGTGTTCTGGTCCATCTGCCAGTTAAATCCGACAGCTTTGCCCATTTCACCCGTATCGAACTGCTTGGAAATCTTATCCTGAGTCTGGAACAAACCTTTCAGGCCATCCACGATGTTCGACTGCATCTGAGGTCCAATAACAACCGCTCTCTGCCCATCGCGAGGACATGCGTATTGGTCAAGTACCGCACCAGCACCGAGATACGTGGAAAGGGCCGTTGGGATCGTTCCAGGCGTCCCGACTGAGTTATACACACTGTCGAACGCGCCACCCATGATCGTGCTGTCTACGTAATTCGCAAGCAGCGTTACCTGTGGACGAATGATCTGGTCGCTAAAACTCGACAACGATAGAGACATCGCAGATGAAGTGATAGAAGTATCAACTCCAATCTGTGTCCCAATCGTGAGCGTCACGCTGTCATCCGTAATATCCTGGGCTGAAAATGTTGCCCCAGTCCTGACCGTATACTGATTCGGCTTCCTGATTCGGATAGAGGAACTAGTATTACTTAGCCCATCTTTCTGTCCAAAAAGTCCCTCAAATTTACGGTCGCAATGATTCGCCGCTGCAAGACTATTGGTAAAAATATCCAATGCCTCCAGCGTGATCATGTCATCTGTAAGAAATGCATTCGCCATTATTGGCTCCTATCGAAGAAGTAAGATTACCTGTTATGTAGCAATCTCTCCCGAGCGACCCTCCATTCAGCAACTGAGCTAATATCGGATGGTTCTCGATGTCTTGCTACGGTATTCGCACTACTCCCTACCGGCCTTATAGGAGGTTGCGCCTGACTTCTAACGAGACGAGGTGCTGGGCCGTTGGGTGCAGCACCGAATCCTGCTTCAATCCGACCGAGTTCGCGCATCGCGAGCATCGGGTGCAGCGCAGAAATGCGCCGAAAGTCATCCTCATTCGATGACAAATATTCCATCATATGCTTCGGGGACTCGCTATCAACGAGTAAGTCAGCAATCGCTGTCCCCCCGTCAGGCGTTTCTCCCTCTTGCAGCGACATCGCTGGTCGTAGGTTCAGGACTTCAGGATTAATCCGAGTGAGGAAATCTGGATCATCTGATGTCGAACTCTCTAACTTATTTGCAAAATTAGACGCACGTTCTTCTTGTCTCGACTTAATTTCTTCCTGTTCTCGGTAGTTATTTGCGTAGGCAATCGCTTCCCCAACCTCTTGCCTCGCTGCCCATCTCGCTTTCGCCGCAATAAAGTCCCCATATTCTTGATAGTCAGACTCTGAGGGGCCATTATCAACAGTCGCTGCCTCCTTGGCGGCTGGGACGGCTGGGACGGCTTTATCGGGAGCCGGAGGAGTCGCTGACTGGAGCGATGAAAGCTGCTCTCGTAGAGAGTTCGCCTCTTTTCTCGCCTCTTCCCGTTCCCAGACAACCTTATCTATCCGCTGCTTTGTCGTTTTATTCTTCGCAGCGCGAGGGGGAGTCTTTTCTTTTGGCGCAGCCTGAACATCTTCTGCGGGAGGCACCTCTTTCGGAATCGGTTCTGGCTCAAAAGGTCGGACCTCATCAACAAATCGAGATTCGGCGCTATCCACAATAAGCGCATCTCTGATCTTATTGTAGTCAGACAGCGTTGAGATGTTATCGGCAGCTTCAGCAGCATCCGCTGACGTTGAACTGTCGATTGTTGGCTCTTCCATGTCTCTCCCAACTACCAAGGACGTTTTACGATAATGGACGCAGAGACTTCAAGTCGATCTGCGGCCTTGAGTCCACCACGGTCTAATACATCTCTTGCCGCCCCAAGAACCACTGACTCTGAAGACGCATCTAAAAGTTTCTCTAAAGCATCGACAGCATTTCCGGTCAGTCCCCTCAGTCTCATATCTGCCATCTCAATCGCAAGTTGCGCTTTCTCTAGGGCAATAGGGGTCTTGCCTCCATGCATCATACACGTACGTTGACCTTTCATCGCCCAACGACGGCATGTCTTCTGACTTCGTTTGCTTTTCGCCGTGCATTGTCTCGGTCCCCGTTTCGTCTCTGGGACAACAACTTCGGCTTCGACGAGAGACTCCGTCATCGTCTAGTCATCCTCGGACTTTTCCTAGGAGAAGGCATCGATGGGGCTGGCCTATTTACCTTCGCTGGAACTGGAGTATTGATTCTCGCCATTCTGTTCCTAATCGCTTGCGGATCTTTCCGTTCTTCAGGGGAAAGGCTATCAAAAACCTTTCGCATCACCTGACGAGAGCGTTGGTCTTTTTCTCCTCCCGGCATAGGTCGGCGCTTCGTTCTCGCTTTGCGTTCGTTTACATCACATGACGCCTGTTTGTATACGTTAGGATTCATCGCTCTTAGAATCTTTCTGGGTCTATAGAGATAGGAGTCGCCCCATCTAATGGAAGTTCCACATCCACCACGACTTCCGTTTGAGGATGCTCTTCTCGATCTCTTATGATATCTATTTCAGCCGCCGCTTTGTCCTTCACGATTGACCCTTCGACCTTCACCGCCTCAAGCTCTTTCGCATGAGCCGCTTTCATCGCTTCTGCGTGTTGGCTCGAAAGGATATGCGCTGATGATATGTCACGAGCATGTCGCTGTTTCATATCCAGTATCATTTGCTCCTGGCTACCCTTCCCCTCTAATACGGCACCTTTCGCCATGGCTCGTATTTCTTCCACACTCAACGCATTCGCATCTTTCATCGATTGGAGGTGGACTTGAAGGTCAGCCTTGCCTTGCGCGATAGCCGCCTGTGCGGCCCACTTCGCCTGATCCGTCTTAATATATTCTGTCGCCTTGCCTAGCTCTTCTTGTAGCTGTTGCCCCTGCTGTTCAAGTTGCTGGATATGCGACTGCATCGCATCAGTATTATCGCCATCGGAATCATCAAGGTAAGGCATTGAGTGATTCCGTTCTTTCTTAAGTAACTCTGAAATCTCCACCGACCCTGGAAAGTCTCGATATTTGAAATAAAGGGGGCCGATAAGCGGAAGAAGCCCAGGATTCGATTGTAGTATCTGTCCGATCTCAGACGCACCTTCGTCAAGCCTCGACTGGAACGACCGACCCACACTGACTGAGACACCATATGTCCCTTTCTTGAGATCGTAATTTGTGATTTCTCTCGCTGAAGGCATCTCCGTCCCAGGCATCTGAACCCTCGGCATCGGAATGTCTGGCATCGGCATTCCAGGAGGCATTCCAGGAGGCATCCCAGGAGGCATCCCAGGAGGTATTCCCGGAGGAATCCCCGGAGGCATCATCCCCGGAGGCATAGGCATCGGAGCTTTTGTCTCTTTATTAATCGTAAATGGAGCATTCAAAAGGACCGCGCTACTATCGTCCTCTCCGCTGACTAACTGCACGACCCTCCCTGGTCGGTCATAAACCGTAGGAATAAGATCCAGGATGACCTTGGCTTCATACGTCATTGAAATAGCTGAAAGATTTTCCAGGTAGTGACTTGTCCCCGCGTCTGATTGTTGCTGAAGCGCCATCACCGCTCGTCCACTTCTGTCAGAGCCACTTTTCCCAAGGCTCGGGTCAAAAATGGAGGTAGTTGCCTGGATATACTGGTCTGCTTGCTGAAGCAGTTGCATCGAGACGCTTAATCGGCTCCCGTCGATAGGCACTCGTTGAGGAAGAGGGGCGATAACACCGCCAATCATCTCCCTTTTCACTTTCAATGTCGCAAAGTTCCTGGTATTCGACTCCTGCCACATCTTCTCGTTCCCCTCATCCTGGCCTTCATACATTAACCAGGGGGCGCGAGGTTCTAAGGCTCCGATTTCAACAGCATTACTGGCCGCGTAGTTATACAGGCGTTGTCCGTCTTTCGCCGGTCCAATCATGCCCACAAAGTAACGGTCATCGTCAAAAGGCTGTAATTCTCGGCCAATCACCGGAATAATCGGAATGTATTTACCATTCCACGTTTGAGGCGCAGAGATTTCTTCAATGCCGTTCATCACCGACCATGTGACTGTCGGCACATTGATCACTCTTTGCTTGCCTCCCTCTAATACGACCATCCACTCCTCAAGCTCGTCAAGGAATGCGTATTCTCCGCTTTCTAGTTCAACCCATGTCCGTTCTGTATAGGTTTTTCTAAAATATTCAGCGACAAGCACGGCATTTTTTTCTGACCCGCTGATTTGGACCCAATTCGGCATGTCCACTTCGGCAGCGAGGGACATCAGTCCTTCGTTATCGTATCCCGCAAGCGCCGAATCCTTATATTCACGCTTATAGCGGTCGAAAGGAATCCATGAGCAGCAAAAAGCGAACTCTCCATCGCTCCAATCTGGCATCTGGGCTGATGGGTCGAGATATACGTTCTCTTGGTAGAGAATGCGTTCGAGGACAATCTTCTGGTCGAACTGATCGTCACTCTCGTCGTCATAGACAGTATTGACACGATAAAAGCCAAGCCCTGCTTTTACTGCGCGGTCAAACGCCCATCCTCTCGCGATATTGGCCCGACTATCGCGTTCGATTGATCGATAGAGACCTTGAATCATCTTTGCGGTCTCTAAATCGGCATCTGGACTCACGGGATGAATCTGAACGCCTAAGTGGGCGGTGCGTTGTTGATTTACGATAAGCTGGATAGGCTGGTCGAGTTTCGAGATGCTAAGAATAGGCCGTGCGGAGATATTTTGAGACGAATCAGAGGACCGACTCGCTCTCGCATCCGGAGACCATTGCTTTTCTGGGACTTGAAACTCTAAGTCTTCATGCTCTCGTATCCGTTGCTTGCTGTAGGCATCAAGACTTAGCCTGAATCGTCTATGTGCTTCTGAGAGAACAGCGTTGTCTTTCATGACCAACTCCATTCACCTGTCGAAACATTCATTGAGTCAATCGTGAACGCTTCAGGCTTCTTCACCTTTGGTAATGTGTGTCTCACTGCCAACCCTCTAAAGGCATCTGCCGCATGAGAACTCCAGTCGTGGACGGGTGTGGCTCGGAACTCCCCAAGACGGGAGTTGTAGTCTCGTCGGTAATGCTGAAGTGCTTCCACTAATGGCTGCGTCTTCTTCGCATCAAACCAACACCGTGACCATAAGAGTCGAGCGGCATGGATTCCATCCTCTACCTCACTACTCCCGCCAGTGACCCGAGGCGTTACTTGAAAATTCAATCCAAATCCTGCGGCCACTTCTAGCCGACTTTTCCCTGTCCCAAGCTCTCTCACGGCTATGTCGTGAGGTGCCCAATGCGTCCCATAGGTATACGCCCGAGTCGAGAGGACATTCGCATAATACTGTAATCCTTCTCCACTTGCCTCGACAAAGTCAATAAGACGCACTTCTCCAGACCTGAGCGATTGGCTAAAGATAATAGATGTCGCATCGCCCATGCCCAAATCCCAGTCAGTATCAACGGGCAATGATGGGTCGTATGGCACCGGGCAAATACGGTCTTCTGACCTAGCTTTCTCTAACTGTGCGGAATAGATAGCCCCTTTCACTGCGGCTTCAAATGAGCATTCAAACTCGCACTGATACTCATCCGGCGTCATGACGTTCCTTGCCGCCTCTAATTCGCTCTCTTCAATTAACTTTGTCGCGGAGACCGGAAAGGTCAGCAGTGCCCAATCCTTATTCGAGACAGCCGTCTGTGCTGCATCGTAAAACTGGTTCTTCCCGTTTGGTGTCCCGAGGAAGAGCGCCCAACCCTTCCGATCAGTCAAGGCTGGTCGCACAACCTCCGAAAAGACATTTGCTGGCTGGAGACCGAACTCGTCAAAGACGACGCCATCGAAAAAGAGTCCACGGAGCGCGTCAGGATTATCTGCGCCAAAGAGTTGTAGTCTCGCCCCATTCGGGAAATTAACAATCAAGTCGCTCTCTCGATGCACCACCCCAGGCAGTGGCGTCGTATACGCTTTCACATAATCCCACGCAATAAGCTTGGCCTGACGATAGGTTGGGGCAATATAGGCGTATCTTGGTCGCTCAAGTGTGGCTTCTAGGGCCGAGAAGATTAAATGATTGATGGCACAGACCGTCTTCCCCATGCGTCGATGGCAAACCGCCACCACCCACCGATGCTTGGTCAGCGCCTGATGAAGGGCTAATTGCTGTGGCCGTGGCGTATATCCGAGGTCAATTGCGGGGGACATTATGTGTCCTACTTATACAGATTAGGGCATTAATGGGGTCTATAGACGCGATCAGGATGTCTATAGACGCGACTTACCTGGTTTTGTTCTTCTCCGCTCGACCGTCTCTCGTCAGGCATTATGAATCAGCCTTATCGTCGTGGCCGTGGGGGTCCGGCGAAGAGCGGACCACCCAAAACGTCTGAGAGCGCCTTTGAATAAGCTGTGGCATGAGCCGGTGTATCAAAAATCCCTAAATGCTCCCCTGTTCTCTCGTATTGCTGAATAGCCGCCTCAAAGTCATGCTTTTTCCCGCCAAAAATCGTGGGGATAAGCACCTCTCTCCCCTGGTCATCCTCAAAACTCATGGACTGCACCGTGCCTGTGCGACCGTCCCCTAACGACACCGATGGTCGGCCAACATGGTCAATATTCCCAGCCTCTATCATCCCACTAGCATGTAGATTCCGCGGAACCCCAGGAACGCTCGGGGCTGATGCCCGAGACGCATGCTCTTTCATCAAGTCAATCAGTGTATTTTGCGCCATTATGAATCAGCCTTATACGGACTCTCGGTCCACCCCTCAATCGGGAGGCAGTCGCAGTCATGGACATGCGTCTGATGCCTCACGCACCAGTAGTTCTCACAGTCCTGACAGGGTATCCAGGTGGCGGCCATCAGCCGACGTATCTCGCCATAGACATCTTTCGCCATTATGAATCAGCCTTATACAGACT